>Ga0255087_1000016_pt1 | contig 81809 bp, 64 predicted proteins | sample Colum_Miss_RepA__FD_188561 | JGI IMG/M metagenome (GOLD analysis project Ga0255087, IMG submission 188561) | Freshwater microbial communities from Columbia River, Oregon, United States - Colum_Miss_RepA_8d | ecosystem: Environmental > Aquatic > Freshwater > River | place: USA: Oregon | collected...
CGCAGGATGTCGGCCCCTGCACCTCCAACGATCACGTCATCGCGCAGGCTGCCCGTTCCGGTGAAGTTGGCTGCTCCAACATATTCCAGTTGCTCGATGTTGATGCCCAGGGTGTAGCTCGACAGCGCCGTGCGGATGGTATCGAATCCGCCCGCCGCTGCTTCGACAATCACGTCACGGGAGGAATCCACGATGTAGATGTCGTTGCCGTTCCCTCCGGTCATGCGGTCGTCACCGGTTCCACCATCGAGCAGGTCGTTGCCGTCAAATCCGTTCAACACATCGTTGCCGCCCAGACCGCGAATGATGTCGTTGAGGGCGGTGCCGTTGATCGTGTTTGCCGCGTCGGTGCCCAGCAATTCCGACAGCACCGGACCGGTGGCCGCGCTCACATGGGTTTCAACGAATCCGCCGCCATCAATGTAGCGACCACTTACGGAAATCTGCTTGCCCACCAGATCGGGGCCGACCGTGAGGGTGGACTGCACGGCGCCGAAGATATCCACACCATCGGCCTTCCACTGCCAGGCCATCGAGCCGATGGTGCCCGCCCCATCGGGATCCACCAGATTGTGCGTTGCGCGCAGAACCTGGTTCACGAAAGGCGTGCCAACAATCGACACCGCACCGGCGGGCGCTTCGTTGGCATTGGTCGCCCGGACCGACAAGGCATGGGTGACCGTGCTGATTCCATCAGACGCCTGAACATCCACGCGGTAGATGCCATCCCGATTCAGATCGACGGGCGCTTCAAAATTCAATGCCTGCCGCAGGCTGACATTGCCCTGGTTATCGATGCTGAAAAGCGCAGCGTCTTCGCCGATCAGACTCAGCGTCATGGGCGAGGCCCCTTCAATGATGGCTTCACCAGCCACATTGAAGCGCAGCACCTGGGCGCCGGTGTTGAAGTCCACGAACGGCACGCGAGTGACCACGCCCACCGTATTCTCGAGAATGCTCGCCGCCGACTCTGCCGGAGCGGTCAGTACCGGTGGCGTTTCTAGCTGGATCTCGTCGAACAGAACGTCGGCTGTACCCCCGGCATTCACGGCGAAACGCAGGACCTCCACGTTGTATAGACGATCGGTACCGTCGGTCTCGCCGTTGGCGAGCTGGCCATTGTGCTGCACGGTGATGCTGCCATCTTCGTTGCGGAAGAAGGAATAATCCGCCCGCAACCCGCGGTAGACCACTGTGTCACGATCGAGATTCGCAAGATCACCATCAAGCAGCTCACGGACCGTCTGCAGTTGCCCGGGATGATAGGTGCGGTCCTGCATCAGCGCACTGAGCGACCGTCCACCGTGCAACTCCAGACCCGTCGGCGAGTACACCTTGGCGCTCATGCCATCTGCCCAGGCGATCTCTGCCCCCTGCGCATCGCGAATCGAGATGCGCGTATTCAGCCATCGATCGCCGTCGATGATGTCGTTGCCGGCCATGCCATTCAGCACATCCGAACCCCCACCTCCGAGAAGCACATCCCCCGCCGTATCGAGTACGGTCGTGACATTGCCCTGGGCGTCACGGACCACGGAGTTGACATCCATGACCAGGACGGTGTGCGTCTCGCCATTGATGGTCAGCGCCTGGCGCGGCAGGTGGTTGGTGAGCTGGTCAAAGCCCTGAATGCGCGCCACGCCTTCGGCGGTGAGCGAGTTGGAGTAGGACAGGAAGGGACTGTCGGCATCCGGTACGGCCGCCACACCGATGGGCGCGGCCGCGCCGAGTACCTGGCTGCGGCCGATCAGCGTGTCGTTGTGGACCCAGCCTGACAGACCTTCGACCAGATCGAAGCGATCGCGCAGGATGATCGCCTGCTGGTTGGCGAAGATGGGAATGCCCAGATCGCTGTTGGCCGCAACCACATCGCCCTTGTGAATGGCCCAGTCAAAGCCTGCCATGCCATTGCTGCGCTGGATCCCTGCGCCCTGAACCATGATGTCGTCGCCCGACTCACCGTCGTAGTCGGTATCTCCACCGCGGCCATTCAGGACATCATGACCGATGATCCGGCTGTTGAAGAAGAGCTCGGAATTCTCGCCGGCGAGATAGTCAAAGCCTGCACTTCCGTCACCGCCTTCAATCCAGTCGTCGCCCTCGTTACCCTTCAAGACGTTGCTTCCGGTGGCACCTTGAATGAAGTCGTTGTCGAGCCCACCCGAAATGTCCTTGTCGTCCTGCGAGCCAAAGATGAAGTCTTGACCCTCGCCGCCAAACAGCAGATCGAGGCCGTTGCCACTGCTGATGAAGTCGTGACCTGATCCGCCCTCGATCACGTCTCCGAAATCGGAGCCCTGATCGGTGATGACGTCGTTGCCTGCTCCGCCAAAGAGATGGTCATTGCCCAGGCCGCCCTCGATGTCGTCATCGCCGCCATCACCCCAGGCGGTGTCATCACCGGCGCCGGAGATCAGCACATTTCGAGCATCCGTGCCGCCCAGCACGACATGCGCATCCCCGGTGTAGCGCAGGTTCTCCTGACCATTGGCCGGATTGCCGTCACCGTCCGAACGTTGCACCAGCGGATTGAGCGCAGCGACCAGAGGATCTGCATGCAGGGGATCCCGACCCGCGGCGTCGCCGTTGTAATCGCGTTGCCGATTGACATCGACCTCGAGGATCAGGTCCGGCGTCTGGAACAGATTGGCCGCCACGTGAGTTGAATTGGGATTACCCAGGTCGCTGTTGCGGACCACCAGCGCACCAAAGGAATCCGCCTCGAGCTGGGTCAGCAGGTTCATGCCCTGGGTCCGGCTCAGGTAATAGAAGCGATCGCCCGCCTGCAAGCGCTCCATCTGAACTTCAAATACATGGTTGAAGCTTGTCCCCAGCATGCCGCCAAAGGGAATCTTGCGCTCGGCCAGACCGCCGATCCAGAAATCGACATCATTCAGACCGCCCAGTGCGCCGCCTGCCCAGGCGCCGGTTGCGTTGAGGAAGTCCACCCGATCCGCCGGTGCTTGTGCGTCGCCCATGACCATGGACCAGGCCGCGTCGCGCTTGGCAGCGACCGTGGTGGCGCTGGTGATGCTGGTGTGGGTACCGTAGGCGGCAATGAAATTCACCACCGACATGGGGTTCTTCAGGAACTGCGCAAACTCGCTCCAGCTGGAATAGGGCTTGAGCGTCGCGTCCTGGGTGGCTTCAAAGAACTGGCGGCGTGCTTCGTTCAGCGACGGAACCCCGGTCTCGCGACCGCGGGCAATGTTCAAGGCGCCCAGATCCAGCGGCAGCCCGACGAGGTTGTTGCGCAGTGCTCCGGTCGTGAACTCATCGATCTCGTTGCCTGTCTGCAAAGACATGCCCCGAATGATGGCGCCAGCGGCCGTGGCGGCGTCCACCTGCTGAACGACCCCATTGGCATCGCGCAGGTTGTTGAATTCGACCGGGTTCAGGAAGGCTTCGATCAGGCCGATGTGATCGGTCGTGTTGCCGTCGATCGAGATGCGATCCACGGTTTCATTGAGCATCGAATGTCCGAAGCGGTAGACCACATGGGCGAACTCGGCCACGATGGCGGGATCAACCGCGGGATTGTTCGAAAAGACGAACGGATCGATGGTCGGAGAAATGCCTCGCGCGAACTGTTCGAAGACCAGATGTTGATAGACCATCTCGGTGCTGAATCGGGCGGCCTGGAAGAGGCGGGCACCGTCCCAGACCAGCCCGGCCGGATCCTGCGGCAATGCGGTCACGGGCGTCAGCAACCACTCGTTCAGGAATGCGAGATCGCCTTGGGCAGCGCTGTCCAGGATCACGGTCTTGATCTGGTCGACCCGATGATTGTGCTCACTGTGAAACACGGTGTGCACTGCGGTCAGGCCGATGTTCTCGTTGCCACGACCATCGCCCACGATGAAGTGACGATCAAGCAGCTCATTGTCGTACTGAGTCATCACGCCGAAGGCATTGGGGGCCAGAGGATTGCCCGTGACCGTGTCGACATCCGCAGAGGTGGCCACCATGGGCGTGAGCGGATTGCGGTCGTGATCGACCATCGAGGGGGCGGCGCTGTGGGCAATGTCGGCGAGAAAGACCGTTCCTGCACCCATGGCGGCCGCGGCTGACACCGGTGCGGCCAGATTGCCCTCAACCAGGACGGGCGGATTCCCGGACATCACCAGCTGAGGCAAACCGTTCACCCCAGGGATGAACTGACCATAAGCATCGGTCGCGAGCAGCGGGACCGAATGTACATGGAAGTCATTGAGCTCGATGCCCAGCTTGTCTCGCGCCTGGGCCTTGATGTCTGCCCAGGTGGGCGGCCCGCCCGCGCTGCCTTCCAGGAGATGCCCGGTATCGACCGGCTTGCCTTGCACCATCACGTATTCGCGCAGGAACACCTGATGCGAGGGGTGTGAGGTGTAGACCTGGTTCAGATCGATGAAGGGCGTGGTCTCGTTGCGATGCTCACGCACATCATCGGCGGTCCCCACGACGCCATCCGGTCCCGCCTGATTGGTGGCTCGCGTGAGCACCATGAAGTTGGTGGGGGAGCCGGGTTTGTACAGAGGATCGTCGGGTTGCAGGGGAATGTAGACCTTGCCGCTGCCGCCCTTGCTCACCAGGTCCAGGCCATGATCAAAAAACTGACCAAACAGCGTGAAAAATGAGTTGTAGGGCGCCGAAGCACCATCACTCGCAACATTCAGTACAACAACCGAGCCCCGCTCCACCGTGAGCTGGTGCTGCGCGATCAGACCATCCAGAACATTCTGGGCTGCGGCCCGGTCGACATCGGTGGCTGCAGCTCCCACGGCCAGAAAGGCATCATGGATTGACTGCGCTGCGCCCGAGGGATCCACATGACCATTGACCGTCAGCGCAGCGATGATGGCCGCCTTGTTGCCCAGAGACTGATCCGCAACCAGGTTGCTGATGATGCGGGGATCCGCATCGACCACATTGCCGACAGTCGCGTAATTGGTGTTGGTGAGCGCGGGCGCCGTCGGCCCGAAGCTCAGACGGTCACCATCCTGATCGTTGGTGAAGCGGGTGCTCAGCATGCGCGGCATGAGCTGAAACGATGAGCCGCTCAGCTGCTGCCCCGGCAGCAGATTGTTGTACTCGCCCGTGACGGTCCGCAGGCCCAGAGGCAGCAGCTGAGGGGTCGCAATTGCAGTGCCTTGAGCCGCACCGGCGACGAGGGTCGACAGGTCCTCTCCGGCGGCATGCCGCTCGGCAATCTTGATCTGCTTCAGGATGTGCTGAAGGTCGTGCTTGATCAGTGCGAACATGAAAATCCCCTGGATGAAGTGACAGGAATACGGGCGCAATGCCCGGTGACATGCCCAGAGAGTTCGCAATCACCGTGCCAGCGAGCACTGGTGCGGGTTTTCAGCCGATCGGCAGGTCTTCGTCTCGATCCTGCAGACAGCGACAGACCTTCCCTGTCACAGGTGCGGCTGTGATCAAATGCTCACTGTCGCAGTCCTGACCGACCCTGCCGCCCCGGAGGACGTTGTCCTCCGTTCGCGGCCCCAACCCCTGCTGGATCGACCTTGAACCCTTCTCTGCCCCTCGTAAACCTGAGCGTTCAGGACCGCATTGCGCGGATCGTCATGAATCACGCGCCGGTCAATGCCATGACCGTTGACTTGCTGGATGCGTTGCTGGCCGCCTTCGAGCAGGCCAGCGCGGACACCGAGGTCGACGTGATCGTCCTGGGAAGCGCGGTTCCGGGGCGCTTCAGCGCCGGGCTGGATCTGAAGGCGTTTGCCCAGGGCGACTGGGAAAACAGCCGCGCGCTGCTCGAGCGCCTCTATACCCGGTTTACGGATCTGCAATTCAGGCTGGGCAAACCCTCGATCGCGGCGGTGAACGGCACTGCGCGAGGGGGGGGAATGACGCTTGCCATCTCGTGCGACATGATGGTCGTCGAGCAAGGCGCAACCCTGGGATATCCCGAAATCGACGTGGGAGTCATCCCGGCCATCCATTTCACCCACCTGCCACGCATCGTTGGCAGACATCGGGCCTTTGATTTGCTCTTTACCGGACGAACCTTCGATCCTGAAGAAGGACATCGACTTGGCATCGTGACCCGGGTGGTTGATCAGGGCATGGCCATGACGGCCGCCCTCGAACTCGCTCAGGTGCTGGCCGCCAAGCCCCGACGAGTGCTGCGCATGGCCCGCGAGATGTTCATGCGCGAGATCGACTCAGATTATCGAAAAGGGGTCGCTGCAGCGGTCGAGAATTTCTGCAACGTGGCTCAAACCCGCGAATCCCGCGATGGCATCGAAGCCTTCGTGGCGCGTCAGGCTGAGCGCGCCGCCCGCAAGGGCAGGGATTAGCGGGCTGGCGTCCGGGCCTGGCGCCGCGATTCACGCTCGGCGCTCATCTGCTCCCTGCGTTTCGCATCGAAGGCAAGTGCCTCGGCCAGCGAGATTGTGGCGTCGTTGTCGGTGTCAGCTTCATCGAAGTCACTCATACGCACCTTGACCACTTCGGCAAAAGACAGCTTGCCGTCCTTGTCTGCATCGGCCCGCCTCAGCATGCGCTCCAGAGCTCGCACATGGGCGCGATCGGGCAAGCTGCGCAGGTCGGCTGAAGAAATATAGCCATCCCGATCGAAATCGAGGGCATGAAAGCCGCGCACGATGTCCTTGTGGAATTCATCCAGGCTGATCTTGCCGTCATTGTTCAGGTCGGCTTGAGAAAAGCTGTTGCGCGATGCGCTTGGACTGCCTTGGGCCAGAGTTGAAGCACTGGTCCCGAGCACGGCGAGCGCGATGGCCGCGCGAATGATTTGATTGCGGTTCATTTCGGCGATCTCCTGAGGGTCAAGCCTCTAGGCTTCAGTGGCTTACCAGAACCAGCGCTGGTTCTGGCCCCCATGGCAACGGTAGGCGATGATCGGAGCCTGGTTGGTCGAATTGTTGTTGGCCAGATCAATGCACTGACCGGTATAGCGATTGCGAATGGACGCCCCCTGGACACCCCATTGCTGGGTGGGACTGCCGTCGCAGGCCCAAGCCACGATGCGCGCTCCGTCTACCGCATTGCGCCCGGCAATATCCAGGCAATGTCCGCCCACCATCAATTCGCCACGAGGCGACCACTGGAACTGCTGATTGCCTTTGCCGTGACATTGAAACAAACCGGCAGGAACATTGGGGCCCACTCGTCCGCCCTGCATGTCGATACACATCCCCGCGCTGTTACGAATCACGCCACCCCGCTGCTGGGGGTACCCCCCCGGAGGCGGATAGCCGCCACCCCAGTTGGGCGGCGGGTAGTAGCCGCCTGAGCCCGGCGGAGGAGGTGGCGACGCAGGAACATATCCGGCGTTGTCATTGCGGTGCTTGTTGTGTTGACTGGCCAGGATCGCCACCCCTGCGATCGCCGCCATGGCCGCCAGTCCGGCAGCCGCATTGGACGAATCCGGCTGGGTCGCCTGCGAGGGAACCGCATCATCGCGAACATGAACCCGGAACGAGCCTGAGCATCCGCCACTCACCCAGAGCTGACGCGCAGCCAGGTCGTAGCCCCAGGTGCGGCCAAATCGGCAGGCCCCGGCTCTCTGGGTCGCGAGTTCGACCTCGGTGGTGCCCGCGGGCAACGAAGCGGTCACTTCACCTCCGCTCGAGGCGAGGTCGAGTGATTGCACGGCGGCAGCACCGGGCAGGGGAAACCCGGCCACAGACATCGCGCAGATCAGTGCCGTGGTACGTCCAGTCAAACGCTTCATGGGATCGTCCTTCCTCGTCATTCAACGACCACTGAACTGCGGCGCCCTTTTTTCGACAAACGCTTTGGCCGCACCCTTGTGATCTTCCGTATCGAACGTGCGGATCATGTGAATGGCCTCGCTGTCGAGCACCTGAGCGAGCGTTCCCTGCAGCCCGGTATTGAGGTTGCGCTTCATGTAGCCCACCGCCACCGTCGGCAAGTTGAGCAACTCTTGAGCAAAGGCTCTGGCAGCCGTTGCAAGTTGCTCGTAGGGCACCGCACGATTGACGAGCCCGATCTGGTGAGCTTCCTCACCACTGAGCACCTGCGCAGTGAAGTACATCTCGCGGGCCTTGGCTGCGCCCACAAGGTGATTCAGGAAATAGCTGCCGCCGAAGTCCCCGGACAGACCCACCTTGGAAAAAGCCGTCGTCATCTTGGCGTCCGTGGCGGCGATGCGCAGGTCACAGGCCAACGCAATGGACAAACCGGCACCTGCAGCCGGGCCGGGGATGACCGCGAGGGTGGGCTTGGGCATTTCGTGGAGCCACCGTACCGCCTCCATACGCACCCGCAGGTCATGAACCTTCTCGTCAAAGCTCATGGTTTGCAGGGCGCCCGCGGCACGCTGGGCAAAGCCCTTGACGTCGCCACCGGAGCAGAAGGCCCGCCCTGCCCCGGTGATCACCACGACCCGCACCGCTGGATTTGCAGCCAGCCGGGGGAGGGCTTCGGCCAGGGCACTCATCATGCCGCTGGTCAAGGCATTGCGGGCCTCGGGTCGGTTGAGGGTGAGAGTGGCGATACCGTCTTCGATGCTTTCGATCAGTTCCATGGTCATGTCGAGTCTCCTTGTCATCAGTCCACCAGAGCGACACCCGTCAGACGCTGAAGCTCCTCCAGCGCCGGTCGGGCCTCACCCACCTTGATTGTGTGCATGCCCATCTCGCGGGCGGGTTTGAGATTGATGCCCAGATCATCCAGATAGATGCAGGCTGCAGGATCAACCTGCAGCGCATCGGTCATCATGCGATAGATGCGCGGGTCGGGTTTGCGCAGGCCAACCTTGGCGCTCTCGATCACATGGTGAAAGAGCGCCATGATTTCGCCCTTGTACAGTCCGCCCATGGGGCTGGCGGACATGGCCTTGAAATTGTTGGTGATGCAGCCGAGCCGAAACGACTCGCGCAGCCGGTGCAGCGCCTGGACCATCTCGGGACGGATCCGACCCGACAGCAGAGGAAGGACCTCACGGCCCCTCACCTCATGCCCCAGAGCGCGACTCTCGATGGCAAAGGCCTCATCGAAGGCATCGTGATCAAACTCGCTGCGCTCGAGCCGGGCCCAGGCGTTTTCATGAGGATTGGTGGCGTTGACCGTGCGCAGAAAGTCACGGGGAAGCCCTCGATCCCGCTCGTACTGTGCGAATGCATCGAAGGGGCTTGAAGAAATCACGCCTCCAAAATCCCAGAGGACAGCCTGTAGCGCTGGCACGACGATAGTCTCCTAGTAAAGGGTCAGCATACTCCAAGCCCGTTCGTCGGTTTGCTGAGGCGTTTCATCCTGTGCTTGCGCGATCGTTCATCCCAACCTCGAGGACCGGCGTTGAATCCGAGAGACAATCGGGCGGGCTGACTCCATCGACCCAGCCCCCAAATACAGGACTCTTTCATGACGACACACGCATTTTCCTCAAGCGTTTTTCTGAACCGCGTTCGCCCCGCCCTGGCGCTGACCTTGGCCATCGCCTCGTTCGGCACGGCCCATGCCACTGATCCGCGGACAGGCGCTTTGGTTGGCGGTGCAGTCGGCGCGGCCGGCGGTGCGGTCATCGGGCAACAAGCGGGTGGGACCACCGGCGCCGTGGTCGGTGCTGCGGTCGGCGCAGGCCTGGGGGCCGCGATCGGCGCCTCGGTCAGCGACGGGCATGCTCATCCCCCACAGCCGGGGCGATACCCCCCGGGATCGACCGGAGTCGGAACCGCACCGATCTATCGAGGCGCGGAGTGTGCCTCCGGCAGTCGACGAGACGGTTGCGAGCCCCCGGGACACCGGCGGGAACATGACCGTGACCACGACCATGGTCATGGTCATGGTCACGGACACGGCCATGGTCACCGAAAGTAATGCTTACTTGTGTCTTGACATCACACTTACGGCACATTTATGATGCCTTGACGTCACATTCAAGCCATCCTCTGATGGATTCAGTGATGTCTCGCTCGCCCCATCGTTGCTTCCATGTCACCGACCACGTCTGAACCCGTCATCGAAAGCGCTGCCTCGACCTCGTGGAGGGCGGGCCAGCGCGTTGAGGTCACGCGCGGCGAATTATGCGGAAGAACGGGCGTGGTCGTCTTGAATGCAGGCAGTGAAGTCCTGGTTCGATTCGAACCCGAATTCAAATGGCCGATGACCAACACCATCGGCATCCATACCCGCCATCTCAGAGCGGTCGCTCAGCGCGGCTGAGCGATCCGTCCCCCGCGAACCAGTCGGCCCGGTCGCATTCCGGTGTCGAGGTCGTTGGCGCGTGTCTGAACCCCATTCACGAACGTGGCGACATAGCCCTGCGCGGGTTGCAGCAGTCGCACGCCCCCTGCGGGCAGATCGCGATGAACGGCCAGGCGTCCCAGCTTGAGACCCTGCAGATCGATCAGATTGAGGTCTGCGCGCATGCCCTCTCGCAACACACCCCGATCGTGCAGACCAAACAGCCGGGCGTTGCGCTGGGTCTGGCGATGGACCACCTGCTCCAGCCCCAGGCGAGGGCCGCGCGAACGATCACGCACCCAGTGCGTGAGCATGTAGGTCGGATGAACCGCATCAAAGATCACGCTCACATGCGCGCCGGCATCGCCCAACCCACTGACAGTGGCCGGATGCTCCTGCATCTGCCGCACGGCCTCCAGATCATGATCACTGTAGTTGGTGAAGTAGCGCATCACGAAGGCCTGCCCTTGATCTTCAAGCAGCAGGTCGTACATCACCTCGGCGGGCGCCCGGCCCTGGGCACGGGCCAAGGCCTCCACGCTCAGATGCGCGGGAGGCTCATGATCTTGCGCATCGGCCAGCCGGTAGGTCTGATGCCACAGGGGCATCATGTGGGCGACCACGTTTTCCATCTTGCCCGGCCATTCATGCGGCTGATTGGCCTCAGTCAGAATGCGCGCCCGACAGGCAGGATCGGCCATGCGCCGCACCCGCTCGGGCAGGGGCAGATCGCGCAGCGCCAGGTAGCTCGGCTTGCGCATGAACGGGTGGTAGGTGGCCAGGCTCATCACAATGGCCGTGGGGCGTGCGCCCACTTGGGGATAGAGCTGAGCGCCCTGGGCATTGAGCTCAACCACCCGGGCCAGCGCCTCGCGCCAGAGATCCTTCCATTCATCGATCTGAAAGAGCGTGAAGGTGAGCGGGCGCCCGTTGGCGATCGAGGCTCGACCCATCAGTTCGATTTCTTCCATCAGGGTGTGACGCTCCCCGCCCAGCGCGGGCGCGCTGCCCACTGTGGACGACGGGATCACCTGATACACGCCGTGGCCTGCACGCTGGATGGCCTGCCCGAAAGCCAGCACTTCATCTTCATCCACAAAGGTGCCCGGAACCGGATCGCCGCGCACCGTGCGGTGTCCACGAATGCGCGAAGTTGAAAACCCGAGCGCCCCGGCCTGCAGCGCCTCGGTCACCACGGTTTGCATGGCGGCCAGTTCGGCGGGCGTGGCGGTTTCGTCGCGTCGGCCGCGCTCGCCCATCACGGCATTGCGCACGGGGCCATGGGCAATCATGGAGCCCACATCGAGCGCGTAGCGCCGCCTGGCCAGCAGATCGAGGTACTCCGGGTAACTCGACCACTGGCCCCAGGGCATGCCCTCGCTCAGCACCGAGCCCGGAATGTCTTCCACGCCCTCCATCAGCTCGATGAGCTGTTGCTCCCCACCGGGCGGCACGGGTGCGAAGCCCACACCGCAATTGCCCATGACCACGGTGCCCACCCCATGACCCGACGAAGGCTCCATGGCCTCATCCCAGGTGACCTGCCCGTCGTAATGCGAATGGATGTCGACCCAGGCCGGCGTGAGGATGCAGCCCTGCGCATCGATCACCTGACGGGCCGTGCCGGACGCCTGAGGCCCCACGCCGGTGATCACACCAGCCTTGAAACTCAGATTGCCGCTGAAGGCGGGCGCGCCCGTGCCGTCGACGATCTGTGCATTGCGGATCAGGATGTCATCCATGGTGGGTCTCCTTCTTCATCAATTCGTGGGCTGCCCGGCCGCTGGGATGCCGCCCGCGTCACGTGGTTGCCGCCCGCGCCATAGGGTCTGTCATGGTTGCGTGGCCAAGCACCGACATAATGGTGCTTGGTGCTCAAACGCATTCTCCGTCTTTTCAGGAACGCTTAAATGTCCGCATTGAATCTTCTCCGATCCCTCAGCCTGACCCTGTTGCTGGCGCTGGGCAGCCTGGCCCACGCCCTGGAGATTCGCCCGTACACGGGCACCGAGCTTGCAAGCCTGCAAAAGGCCGGCAAGCCCGTGGTCGTGATCTTTCATGCCGACTGGTGCCCCACCTGCAAGGTGCAGCAGCAAACCCTGGAGACACTGAAGAAGGAATCCGGGCTTGAGCTCACCCTGCTTGTGGCCGATTACGACAAGGAAAAGGAGCTGCGCCGCGCGCACAAGGTGCGAAGCCAGTCCACGCTCGTAGCCTTCAAGGGCGAGAAGGAAACCGGCCGCATCGTTGGCGATACCGCACCTGACAAGATCCGAGCCCTGCTCAAGACGGCCCTCTGAACATGTCCCTGTCGCTGTCCCTGCCCCAACTCGGTATCAGCCTGGCTGCAGGCAGCCTGACGACCCTCTCGCCCTGCGTGTTTCCGCTGCTGCCGCTGGTGGTGGGTGGCGCGCTGCAGGGCAACCGCCTGGCGCCCTTGGCAATGGGGCTCGGCATGACCGCGTCGTTTGCGCTGATCGGCATGGTGCTCGGTGCACTGGGGCCCGCGCTCGGTATTGATTCCGACACCGTGCGCTTCGGTGGCGCCATTTTGTTGATTGCCTTTGCGCTGGTGATGCTCATTCCCTCCTGGGGCGAGCGGTTCACGCAATGGATGATGCCGATTGCCACCTCGGCCAACGCGGCGAGCATGCGTCTGGACAGCGGCTCGCTCACCGGGGCCTTCAGCCTGGGGGCCGTGCTGGGCCTGGTGTGGAGCCCCTGCTCGGGGCCGCTGCTGGGCTCCGCACTCACGCTGGTGGCCAGCGAAGGCGGGCTGCTGCGCGGTGGCGTGGTGCTGGGCATCTTTGGCCTGGGCGCAGCGATTCCGCTGGTGGCCGTGGCCTATGCCTCGCGCAGTGGATTTGCCAAGGCCCGCACCTGGGTGCTCACCCGCATCGAGCGGGTGCGCGGCGTGTTTGCCGTGATTCTGGGTCTGGCGGGCGTGGCCATTCTGACCGGCGCCGACAAGTGGCTTGAAGCCCAGGTGCTGCAATTGCTGCCGCAGGGGTGGGTGGATCTGACCGTGAAGTTTTAAGCCAAGCGGTAGCGGTCAACGCCGATAACGCTTGATCAGCGCAACGCCAGCAACGACAGCAGCGGCTGCAGCAAAGATCAGTCCACCGATCATCGCAAACGCGCCAAGACCCAACAGGTAGAACGGCTCGACCAGCACACCGTCATCAGCAATGTACCGATCGCTGAAGTTGTAGGCCGCCAACAGACCGATCCCAGCCACGCAGGCCACCAATGAAACGCCCAGAAGGGCAAGGTCCCAGCGAAACGGACTTGTGCTTTTTTTTGAGCCTCGAAATCTCACATCAGCCTCTATCAACAGGTGAATCCAACGCTGGTTGACCAAGGCGTGGAAATGATAGATGGCGTCCCGTAGGGGATTCGAACCCCTGTAACAACCGTGAAAGGGTTGTGTCCTAGGCCTCTAGACGAACGGGACTGAGGCAACCTGCCACTGCCAAGCGCAGCGCAAGTGAATTTTCGCTGGTGGAGGTAAGCGGGATCGAACCGCTGACCTCTTGCATGCCATGCAAGCGCTCTCCCAGCTGAGCTATACCCCCGGCGAAGCCCTCTACTATAGTGATCTTCGAAACGAAATGCAAATGCCAAAGCGCGCGTGATAGGCTCGTTTTCATGAACGCAAAGATCATCGACGGCAACGCGCTCGCGCGCACGGTTCGCAACGAAGTCGCCCTTCGGGTCACAGCCCTCAAGGCGCGCGGCATCCAGCCGGGTCTGGCCGTGGTGCTGGTGGGCGATGACCCTGCCTCTGCAGTGTATGTGCGCAACAAGGTCAAGGATTGCGAGGAGGTGGGCATTGCGTCCACGCTCGATCGTCTGCCGGCCAGCACCTCCGAGGCCGACCTGCTGGCCCGGATCGATCAGCTCAATACCGACCCGAAAGTCCATGGGATTCTGGTTCAACTGCCCGTGCCAGCCCACATCAACGAGCATCGGGTGATCGAAGCGATCGCTCCTGCCAAGGATGCCGATGGCTTTCATGTGAGCAACGTCGGCCTGCTCATGACCGGCAAGCCGCTCTTTCGGCCCTGCACGCCCTATGGCGTGATGCGAATGCTCGAGCATGCCGGCACGCCGCTTGAGGGTGCGCATGCCGTGGTGATTGGTCGCAGCAACATCGTCGGCAAGCCTCAGGCGCTGATGCTGCTGGCTGCAGGCGCTACCGTCACCATCTGCCACAGCCGCACCCGCGATCTGGCCGCCCAGGTGCGTCAGGCCGATGTGGTGGTTGCCGCAGTGGGCAAGGTGGGGCTGGTCACGGCCGACATGATCAAGCCCGGCGCCACCGTGATTGATGTGGGCATGAATCGCGATGCCCAGGGCAAGCTCTGTGGCGATGTTGATTTCGCAGGGGTGAGTCAGGTGGCCGGGGCGATTACCCCGGTGCCGGGAGGGGTGGGCCCCATGACCCGTGCGATGCTGCTCGTCAATACCATCGAGGCTGCGGAGCGACTGGCTCACTGATCATCGAGACCGCCGAAAGGCGAGTCTTCAATCAAGAGAAACCGACCATGACATCGACCGAGACCAATCCTCTGCTGGATTTCTCCGGGTTGCCGCGCTTTGCCGCCTTCGATCCGGCCCATGTGGCGCCTGCCATTGCCCTGCTGATCGAGCAGGCGCGCGCGGCGGTGACGCGTGCCTGCGATGCCGCCACGCCCGCCACCTGGCAGGCCTTTGTCGAGCCACTGGAAACCGCCACCGAGCGCCTCGCGCGCGCCTGGGGCATGGTGGGTCATCTCAATGGCGTAGCCGACTCCGAAGCCCTGCGGGCGGCCTATAACGAGGCGCTGCCCGTGGTGACCGAGTTCTGGACCGAACTCGGCCAGGACATGGCGCTCTTTGCCAAGTACCGGGCCCTGCACGACAGCCCTGAATTTGCAGCACTCGACGCCGCCCGCCAGCGGGTCATCCTGAACGCGCTGCGTGACTTTCGCCTGGGCGGGGCCGAACTGGTCTCGCCCGCCCGCGAGCGCTATGCCGACATCCAGGAAGAGCAGGCCCTGCTGGCCCAGAAGTTCAGCGAAAACGTGCTCGATGCCACCAAGGCCTGGACCCTGGACATCAATGATCGGGATCGCCTGAAGGGCATTCCGTCTGAAGCGCTCGATGCCGCCCGCGAGGAGGCCGAGCGCGCCGGCGTGAAAGGCTGGCGCTTCACGCTGCAGTTCCCGTCCTACTTTCCGGTCATGCAATACGCCGAAGACCGGGCACTGCGCGAGTCGCTCTATCGGGCCTATGTCACGCGAGCCTCCGAGCTCGGCCCTGATCCCGCACAGGACAACGGCCCCATCATTGCCAAGACCCTTTCGCTGCGGGCTGAAGAGGCGAAGCTGCTTGGCCATGCCAGCTTTGCCGAGGTGTCGCTCGCTGCCAAGATGGCCGACTCGCCTGCGGCTGTCATGAGCTTTCTGCGCGACCTGGCTGCGCGAGCCAAGCCCTCGGCCGAGCGCGATATGAAAGAGCTTCGTGCCTTCGCGGCCCGCGAACTCGGGCTCGAGCAGCTGCAGGCCTGGGATCTGGCCTGGGCGAGCGAAAAGCTCAAGGAGTCTAGGTATTCGTTCTCGGACAACGAGGTCAAGCAGTACTTTCAGCTGCCCCGCGTGCTCGAGGGACTGTTTGGCCTGATCGAACGCATGTTCGATGTGCGCATCACGGCCGATCAGGCTGAGACCTGGCATTCGCAGGTGCGCTTCTATCGCATCGAGCGGGCCGGCCAGTTGCTGGGCCAGTTCTATCTCGACATGTTCGCCCGCGCCAGCAAGCGCCCCGGCGCCTGGATGGACGACGCCCGCGGTCGGCGGCTGCTGGCCACAGGCCTGCAAACGCCGGTGGCCTACCTCACCTGCAACATTCAGGCGCCGGTGGGTGATCGGCCTGCCCTGCTCTCGCATGACGATGTGCTCACGCTCTTTCATGAGTTCGGCCATGGCCTGCACCACATGCTCACGCGGGTGGATGTGCTGGGCGTGGCGGGCATTTCGGGCGTGGAATGGGATGCGGTCGAGCTGCCCAGCCAGTTCATGGAGAACTTCTGCTGGGAATGGGAAATCGTGCAATCCATGTCGGCCCATGTCGACACCGGAGCCGCGCTGCCGCATGGCCTGTTTGAGCGCATGAAGGCTGCACGCAATTTCCAGAGCGGCATGCAGACGCTGCGGCAGGTGGAGTTCGCCCTCTTTGACATGCGCCTGCATGCCGAGTTTGGCGATCGCGGTACGAGCGAGCAGGCGGGCTCCGTGCAGCAATTGCTCAACGAGGTGCGTCGGGAGGTGGCCGTGGTGCTGCCCCCGGAATTCAACCGCTTCCAGAACAGCTTCTCGCACATCTTTGCCGGCGGCTATGCGGCGGGCTACTACAGCTACAAGTGGGCCGAGGTGCTGTCTGCCGACTGCTACGCTGCCTTTGAGGAAGAAGGGGTCTTCAATCCGCAGACCGGGCGTCGCTTTCTGGATGAGATTCTGTCGATGGGCGGCAGTCGACCGGCCATCGACTCGTTTCGCGCGTTCCGGGGGCGTGAGCCCCGCATCGATGCCCTGCTTCGCCACAATGGCATGGATGAAACCGATCCATCGTCAAGCATCTCGGTGGCCTGACTTCGTAAAAGAGTGTGCCCTTTCGCTGACGCTGTGCGCCCTGTGGCCGCAGGTCGCTCAGGCCCAGTACAAGTGGGTGGGGCGCGATGGCGTGGTGCATTACAGCGATCTGCCGCCGCCCGCCGGAGCGCGTGTTCTATCGCGAGGCTCGGCCACAGAAAAGCCGGGTGATGCGCGTGCCGGTCAAACCCCGGGGGCTTCGAATACGGCAACGCCCGATGCGTTTCGGGTCCCTGCAAAGGCCATGAATGCCGGCAGCACCGCGGCACAGGCCGCCTGGCCCGCTGCGCTGCGGCAGGCGGTTCGCGGCGCCCCCGTCGTGCTCTACACCACCGCGGGATGCGCGCCCTGCGACGAAGGACGCACCCTGCTGCGTTCGCGAGGCGTCCCAGTGCGTGAACAGCGCATCGAAACCGAAGCCGATCTGAAGGCCCTGCAGGCGCTGAACATTCCCTCGGCCGGATTTCCGGTGCTCATGGTGGGCAGCGAGCGGGCCATCGGTTACGAGCAGGGTCAATGGACCCGCATGCTCGATGCGGCACAGTATCCGACCACTTCCGTGCTGCCGCGCGACTGGCAGCCCGAGCCGGCCACCAACCTGGCCGGGAACATGGCCGGGAACATGGCCGGGAACCTCACTGGGACATCGGGCGCGCCCGCCGATCGGACAGCGCCAACCGAGGCCAGTGCCGGCGGCAGCAATGTCGGCAGCAGCAACAACGACCGTGTTGGCGGCCCCACCGACGCAACAGCGCAGACGCCCGCATCCGGAGCGGTCCTGACTGCACCCGCACCATCAGCCCGACCGGGATCCGCAACCCAATCCGCACCATCGCAGTCGGGATCCTCGCGGATCCGATTCTGAAGCTACACTGCGCCCTTTTTTGCAGGGGTGCAGCGATGAAGTGGTTGCGAGGACAGGGGCCCGGCGGCCAGCCACAGTGGGCCACCGTGGATGGTGATCAGGCAGTCTGGATGCAGGGCACACCCTTTGATTCAAGCTCGGGCACCAAGCCACAGCCCACCGGAGATCGCACCCCTCTGGCCGAGGTGAGCTGGCTCGCCCCCATCGAACGGGGCAATGCCATGCTGGCGCTCTGGAACAACTTTGCGGCCTCAGCCGCCAAGAACGGTTGGAGCCGCCCGACCGAGCCGCTGTGGTTCATCAAGGCGGCCAGCAGCTACGGCGCCCATCAAGGCACGATTGCGGCACCGCCCGAGGGCACCGGCCGCGTGGCCTATGAGGGCGAGCTCGCCGTGGTGATCGGGCGACGGTCCCATCGCGTGAGCGTGGAGCAGGCTCGCGAGTGCATCTTTGGCTACAGCGTGGCCAACGATGTCACGGCCATCGAACTGCTCAACCGCGATGCCAGCTTTTCGCAATGGTCGCGGGCCAAAGGCTTTGATGGCTTTGGTGTGTTGGGGCCGGTCATCGAAACCGAGTGTGATCCGATGGCCGCGAATGTCGTCACGCGGGTCGATGGTCGAGAGCGCCAGAACTACCCGCTGGCCGACATGTTCTTTACGCCGGCCGAGCTGGTCAGTGCCCTGTCCAGGGATGTGACCCTCGAACCCGGAGACGTGATCCTGTGTGGTACCTCACTGGGCGTGCTGCCCATGAAGCCCGGTGCGCGGGTCGAGGTGGAGATTGCGGGCATCGGCACGCTGAGCAGCACCTACGCGCCGGCGGCGTGATCTTGGCCGCTGCGGCATTCCCCTGGCAGCCGCAGCCAGGGCGACCGTGTCAGCCCAGCGGCGCAACCGCGAGTTGCCCCTTCTGGGTCTGCAGCGTTCGGGCCAGCAGACTGGCCAGCGCATGTACGGCATCGATGGTCGGCGTGGGAACGCCCGTGATGCGGCCGAGTTCGATCACGGCACCCACCAGCGCCTGAAGCTCGATGGCGCGGCCGTGCTCGACATCCTGGAGCATGGAGGTCTTGTGGGCCCCCACCGCCTGGGCACCTGCGATGCGCTTGTCGAGCGAGACCTTGAACTCCACGCCCAGCTTTTCACCGATACTCTGCGCCTCGGTCATCATCGCTGCGGCCAGCGCCCGGGTGGGTGCAAAGCTGCAGATATCCTCGAGCGTGGCATGGGTGAGCGCCGAGATCGGATTGAAACTCAGGTTGCCCCAGAGCTTCACCCAGATTTCACCGCGGATGTCCTTGGAGACAGGCGACTTGAAGCCCGCGCGGATCATGGCCTGCGAGAGCGCTTCTATGCGGGGTGTACGGCTGCCGTCGAGTTCGCCCAGCGTGAAGCGATTGCCCTCGATCACCTTGACCACACCGGGCTCGATCAGTTCGCTCGCCGGATAGACCACCGAGCCGATGATGCGATCAGCCTCGATATGCTGGGCAATGCGGCCGCCCGGATCGACGCTCTCCAGGTGCTGGCCTTCCCAGGTGCCGCCGAGCTTCTGGAAGTACCACCAGGGCACACCATTGATCATGGTCACCACCACCGTCTCGGGGCCGAAAAGATCGCGCATCTGGGGCAGCAGATCCCCCACCTGATGGGCCTTGACGGTCAGGAAGACGGCGTCCTGCGGGCCAGCCTGTGCATAGTGCTCCACCGCACGGGCATTGGGCGCATGCAGTTCGCTGCCGTCTTCAAGAATCAGCTTGAAGCCGCGCGCATTGATGGCCTGCAGGTTCTTGTTGCGCGCAATGAACGTGACCTCTTCACCGGCTGCAGACAGACGGGCGCCGAGGAAGCCGCCGATGGCTCCTGCGCCAACAATGGCAATCTTCATGACGAGTGATTCCTGGGGATTCGAGACAAAGCCGGGGTTGATCTGGCCAGGGGATCAGCCGTGATCAACCCGGCGTGCGATTGAACGCAGGCCTGCGTGGTCTGCGAAGCCCTGGCCAGGCCAGGGCGTGATGGAGGCCCGCGGGCTGATCATGCGGCAGCCGCCGGCCGGCCGCGCAGGCGGCCCATCACGGCACCGAGCAGCGGCCAGAACAGCATCAGCAGTGCCAGCGCCGTGAGCGAGCCCACCAGCGGGTTGGCCCAGAAGATGCCCAGGCTGCCCTGCGAGAGCAGCATGGCCTGCCGGAAACTCGACTCGGCCATGTCGCCCAGCACCAAGGCAAGCACGAGCGGCGCCAGCGGGTACTTGAGCTTCTTGAACAGATAGCCGAAGACGCCAAACACCAGCATCATCCAGACATCAAACATGGAGCTGTGCACGGTGTAGGCCCCCACCGCACAGATGGCGATGATCACCGGCGCAATCACCGCGAACGGGATGCGCAGGATGGCAGCCCACCAGGGCACGGTGGTGAGCACCACGATCAGCCCCACCAGGTTGCCCAGGTACATCGAGGCGATCAGCCCCCAGACGAAGTCCTTCTGTTCGACGAAGAGCATGGGCCCGGGCTGCAGTCCCCAGATCAGCAAGCCGCCCAGCAACACAGCCGCGGTAGGCGAACCCGGAATACCCAGGGTGAGCATGGGCAGCAGGGCGGATGTGCCAGCCGCATGTGCGGCGGTCTCGGGCGCGACCACCCCTTCGATGCGACCCTGACCGAATCCTTTCGGGTCCTTGGCCATGCGACGCGCCATGCCGTAGCTCATGAACGAGGCCGGCGTGGCGCCTCCGGGTGTGATGCCCATCCAGCAGCCAATCAGGGTTGAGCGGATGAACAGGCGCCAGTGGCGAAAGAGCTCGCCCCAGGTCTGAAGCACCACCCCCAGGCTGATACGCGCACTCTTGCCCTTGAAGGCCAACCCCTCTTCCATGGTCAGCAGGATCTCGCCGATGCCAAACAGGCCGATCACGGCAATCAGGAAGTCAAAGCCCTTGAGCAGTTCCGGGAAACCCCAGGTCATGCGCAACTGACCGGTCACGGTGTCCATGCCGACCGCAGCCAGCGCAAATCCGAGCATCATGGCCGCGATGGTCTTGGCGGGCGGCTCCTTGCTCATGCCCACAAAACTGCAGAAGGTCAGCAACTGAACCGCAAAGAATTCGGCAGGCCCGAACTTGAGCGCGAATTTGGCCAGGAGCGGCGCCAGAAAGGTGATCAGCAAGACGGCAAACAGCGCGCCCACAAACGACGAGGTGAAGGCAGCAGTGAGGGCCTGGGCGGCCTTGCCCTGCTGGGCCATCGGAAAGCCATCGAAGGTGGTGGCTACCGACCAGGGCTCGCCCGGAATGTTGAACAGGATCGAGGTGATCGCCCCGCCAAACAATGCGCCCCAGTAGATGCAGGACAGCATGATGATGGCCGAGGTCGGGTTCATCGAGAAGGTGAGCGGCAACAGGATGGCCACGCCATTGGCGCCACCCAGGCCGGGCAGCACGCCAATAAGCACGCCCAGCACGATGCCGATCAGCATGAAGCCCAGGTTGGGCAGAGTGAGCGCAACCGCGAAGCCGTTGGCCAGATCGAAGAGTTCTTGCATGGTCTGACAGTCCGATCAGAAGCCCAGAAGGGCTTCCAGCGGACCCTTGGGCAGGGGCACCAGAAACCAGCGCTCAAAGACGAGAAAGAGAATCAGGGGAACGCCAAGCGATACGCCCAGCACCGGCACGATGCGGTATTTGCCGTAACGCACCATGAAGTAGGCAATCAGCACCGCCGAGGCCACATAGATGCCGATCAGACCCACAGCCAGCACATAGACCGTGATCGGCACCGCCATCGCCACCACGCGCATGAGTTCATCGCTCTGGGCAAAGGCTTTGTCCTTGCTCCAGCCGCGCAGGCAGTCAAAGACCACCCACGACGCCGCGCCCAGCAGCAACAACCCGATGTAGAACGGGAAGTAGCCCGCGCGCGGGCCGTCATCGGCCCAGTCGATGCCCACGCGCAGGCTATCGACGATCACCAGTACGGCAACGACCTGCAGAAAGACGGCAACGGTCAGCTCAAAGCCGCGTGTGCCGACCGGACGTCCGTTTGACTCGGAGGAATCACTCATGTTGTTTTTGATTGATTACTTGGCAAGAAAACCCGCTTCCTTCATGAGCTCGCGGTGCATCTGCTCGTTCTTGCCCAGCCAGTCGAAGAACTCCTTGCCGGTGAGTGCGGTCTGATTGAACGCGCCCTTGGCCATGAATTCCTTCCACTCGGGAAGATCACGCATTTTCTTGAACAACTCGAGGTAGTACTGCACCTGCTCGGGCTTGACATCGGGCGGCATGAAGATGCCACGCAGCATCAGGTACTCCGCCGGAATGCCGGCCGATACGCAGGTCGGAATGTCCGCCCACGACTGGGTGGCGGTGAGTTTGGCGTTGTAGGGCAGCTTGGCCTTGTCCATCACGCACAGCGGGCGCAGCTTGCCGGCACGCCAGTGCGATTCAGCCTCAATCGGATTGTTGACGGTGGAATCAACGTGCTTGCCCACGAGCTGCACCGCCACATCACCGCCCCCCTTGAAGGGAATGTAGGTCATCTTCTTGCCAGCAGCCTTCTCCAGCATCACGGTGATGATCTGGTCTTCCTGCTTGGAGCCTGTGCCCGCCATCTTGATCGAGTTGGCCGGCCCGCTCTTCAAGGCATTGAAGAAATCCTTGGCCGTCTTGTGGGGCGACTCTTCATTCACCCAGAGCACGAACTGATCCAGGGCGAGCATCTGCACCGGCGTGAGGTCACGCCAGTTGAACGGAACACCCGTGGCCAGCGGCGTGGTGAAGAGATTGGACAGGCTGATGATGATCTTGTGCGCATCCCCCTTGGCACCCTTGACCATCAGGAAGCCCTCGGCACCCGCGCCGCCCGACTTGTTGACCACCACGATGGGCTGCTTGGTCAGGTTGTGCTTGGCCGCAACACCCTGAATGAAGCGCGCCATCTGATCGGCACCGCCACCCGTTCCGGCGGGCACCACGAATTCGATCGGCTTGGTGGGCTCCCAGGCCTGCGCCATGGCGAGGCTCGAGAATCCCAGCGAGGCGGCAACTGCACCCGCCGTCAGGAAAGCTTTCATTGTTTTCATATCGATCTCCGAAGCATCAGGCGATGAGAGGTCAGGAGGAAGAGGAGGAGGAGGAGGAGGCGGAGGACGAGGAAGAGTCAGTCAGTATCGAAATCAGGATCAACCGGAATACAACCATCGCGCGGGCGCCAGCATCAGGCCAGGCCGAGCTTCTGGGCCAGGCCAATCCGCTGCAGCTTGCCGGTGGCGCCCTTGGGGATCTCGTCCATGATCAGGATCCGCTTGGGCACCTTGAAATCGGCCGCCCGCTGGCTCACGAAGTCCTGCAGGTCACGCTCGGTGGCCTGCTGACCTTCACGCAGCACCACCGCAGCCGCCACTTCCTCGCCCAACTTGGGATGGGGCATGCCAAAGCAGACCACCTGGGCCACGGCGGGATGGTCCATGAGCATCTCGTCGACCTCACGCGGACTGATCTTCTCGCCACCGCGATTGATGATTTCCTTGAGTCGGCCGGTGATGCTGATGTAACCCTCAGCGTCCATCACCCCTTGATCGCCAGTGCGGAACCAGCCGTGGGAGAAAGCCTCGGCATTGGCCTTGGGGTTGCTCTCGTAGCCTGCGGTGACGTTCGGGCCGCGAATCACGATCTCGCCCGTCTCGCCCCGCGGCAGCAGCGTGCCCGACTCATCCATGATGGCGATCTCGGGGCCTGCAGCCACGCCCACCGTACCGGGTTTGCGTACCGCCGGCGGCAGCGGGTTGGAGGCCATCTGATGGGTGGCCTCGGTCATGCCATAGGACTCGATCAGCGGCGCACCAAACACCTCTTCGAGTTCGCGGATGACCTGAGGCGGAATCGACGAAGACGACGAACGCAGAAAGCGCAGCGGATGGCGGGCGATGATGTCCTTGTTCTTGGAAGCACGGGCCAGGATGGTCTGGTGCATGGTCGGCACGGCCGTGTACCAGGTCGGCTTGGCCTCATCCATCCAGGCAAAGAACTTGAGCGCATTGAAGCCCGGGGTGCAGAAGATCTGCGAGCCCGCCGACAGCGGCGCCAGAATGCCCGCAATCAGTCCGTGGATGTGAAAGAGCGGCATGATGTTCAGACCGCAATCGGAGCCTGTGAGCCGCAGGGTGTTGCGAATGTGATTGGCCGAGGCGCACAGGTTGGATTGTGCGAGCGGCACGATCTTGGGGCGCGAGGTGGTGCCTGAGGTGTGCAGCAGCATCGAGACATCGTCGGGCTGCGCCGGGCCAGGCTGACGCGCTGCACCCGCACTCGCGCGACCCTCTTCAGCCCTCAGAGTGAATGCCCCGGCGGGAGCCCCTTCAGCGACCTGGAGCTCAAGAATGCGCACGCCCAGTTCGCGGGCCACCGCAACCGCCGGCGAGGTGCTGCCCTGGGACACGATCAGCGCAGCCGCCTTGAGGTCATCCAGATAGAAGCGGAACTCATCGGCACGGTAGGCCGGATTGAGCGGGGCACTGGTGACCGCGCAGGCACAGGCCGCAAAGCAGGCCGCCATTTCAGGGCCGTTATCGAGCACGATCGCCACGCGGTCATTGCGCCCGATCCCCTGCGCATTGAGAAAGTCCCGGGTACTGGCAATCAGGGCCCGGAGCCCGGCATAGTTCAATGCCGGACGGGCCGGTGCAGACAGCGCGACCGCGGCATCTTCGCCCGCCGCGAACAGTTCAATCAGAGTTTGTCCCATCAGGATCCTCGACAATACGGGCGCCCAGCGCCGTCCAACCGCACGCCCCGCCCGCGGCTCGGGGTCCGGCCGGCGGGTTTGCGCGCGACAAAACCCGTGATGGTAAGCCCTGCGGGAGGGAACGCAGGGCATGAAGCGTGGCAATACCGAAACAGGCCGGAGGTTTATAACCGAGTTGTCCTGGACAAACAACGATCCAGGCTGCAATTTTCGTTGTGCGCCCGATCATCTTGCATCGTGAAATAATCAACCCATGAAGATCACCACCTGGAACGTCAATTCGCTCAAGATCCGCCTGCCTCACGTCCTGCAATGGCTGCAGGCCAATCCGGTGGATGTGCTCTGTCTGCAGGAAACCAAGCTGATCGACGAGAAGTTTCCGCATGCCGCACTGGCCGAGGCCGGTTACCACGCGATCGTTTCGGGACAGCCCACCTACAACGGGGTGGCCCTGCTCTGGCGTGCCGACCGGCACTGGCAGGCCGAGCAGGTGGTCATCGGCAATCCGCTGTTTGCCGATGAACAGCGCCGGCTGATTACCGCCACGCTGGGCGGCGTGCGCATCACGAGCGCCTATGTGCCCAACGGCCAGGCCGTGGGCAGCGACAAGTACGATTACAAGCTGCGCTGGCTGGATGCGCTCATCGCGTGGGTCAAGCAGGATATGGCGTCGCACGCGGGCTGGGTGCTTGCGGGCGACTACAACATTGCGCCCGAGGATAGAGATGTCCACGACCCGCAGGCCTGGGAAGGCCAGGTGCTGTGCTCGGATGCCGAGCGCGAACGCTTCAGGAGCCTGCTGAGCCTGGGTCTGTCCGATGCCTACCGACTCTTCGATCAGGCCGCCAAAACCTACAGCTGGTGGGACTACCGGCAACTGGCCTTCAGGCGCAACAAGGGTCTGCGCATTGACCACCTGCTGGTTTCGGACTCGCTCAGGCCCGCCGTGAGCGCATGCACCATCGACAAGCTCGCACGCGCCCAGGAGCAGCCTTCGGATCACGCACCGGTCACCATCGTGCTGGCCCGAGACTGAGTTCGCATCCCGCTTGAGCGCGCGCAAGTCGCCCCCGTCCGCGACATTCAGGATGGCGGCATCAGAGCGCCTGTTCAGGGGGATGAAGAATGCGCAATCCGTTGTGCGTCATGCTTGCTGCCGCGGTTGTTTCGATCGGCACCGTCAAGGCCCAGCCGGCAGCGGACCCTTCGCCTTCCAGTCCGCCGGATTACGGTCGCGCGGAGTATCTGTCCAACTGCGCGGGCTGCCACGGCATGGAAGGTCGGGGTGATGGCCACTTCCGGGAATTTCTGGTGCGTAGCCCCGCCGATCTCACCCAACTGGCCAAAGACAATCAGGGTGTGTTTCCGGTTCAGCGCGTGATCGAGATCATCGATGGACGAACCGTGGTCGCCGGCCATGGTCAACGTGAAATGCCGATCTGGGGCGCGGACTACCGGGCCCAGGCCCATTCGCTGTACGGTGGCCGAGGACCCGTGAATGCGGAGTCCTATGTGCGCTACCGCATCCAGCTTCTGGTGGGGCATCTGATGCGCATCCAGCAGCCCTGAGGGGTTGTTGCGCCACTCTCAGCGGTCGTCTTCGAGCTTGAGCTCCGCGATCTTGCGGGTGATGGTGTTGCGCCCGATTCCGAGCCGCAAGGCGGCATCGATGCGCCGACCTCGGGTATGTCGAAGGGCCGCTTTCAGGATGACCGACTCGAATTCCCGGGTTAGGCCATCCATGAGCGTGGAGTCTTCTGGGGGCTCACGCCAGGAGGCAGTCTGCTCAACCAACAGTCGGGCGACCTCCTGCGCAAGCACCTGCGACCACGCCGAGGATTGAGGCTGTCCGGTGCCCATCGCTGCCTGAGCTTGCGCGGGCTCGCTCAAACCCGTGCTTGAAGAAGTGATCGTGGAGAGCCCTCCTGGGCTCGCTGCGGTGGCTGGCTGTGTTGTGCCGTCAGGAATCGCGGGCTCGAGCAGCGATACGCCCGCCTTCTGCGTCTCGCCGTCGGCCAGGGCTTCAAGAATTTCCGGAGGCAGATCCTTCAGCTCCACGACCTGCCCCGGCGCCATCACATTGAGCCACTGGCAGACATTTTGAAGCTGACGCACATTGCCCGGCCAGCGAAAGCGTTCCAGCCCAGCCAGGGCCGCATCTGCGAGTCGCTTGGGCTCCACACCAAGATCGATCGCACTTCTCGCGAGAAAATGGCGCGCCAGCAAGGCAATGTCCTCAATACGCTCACGCAAGGGCGGCAGTCGCAATCGAATCACATTGAGACGGTGAAAGAGATCTTCCCGAAAGAGCCCCAACCGGACCCGTTCTTCAAGATTCTGGTGCGTCGCAGTCACTACACGCACATTCGCTTTCAGCGGCTGATGCCCGCCCACCCGATAAAAGTGCCCGTCTGAAAGAACGCGCAACAGACGGGTCTGCAACTCGGCGGGCATGTCACCAATTTCATCCAGAAACAATGTTCCGCCTTCAGCCTGCTCAAAGCGACCGCGACGCATCTGCTGCGCTCCGGTAAACGCGCCACGCTCATGTCCGAACAACTCGCTCTCGAGCAGATCCTTCGGAATCGCTGCCGCGTTGAGCGCCACGAAGGGCTTGGAGGCCCGGGCACTGTGCCGGTGCAGGGCCTGGGCGATCAGCTCCTTGCCGCTGCCCGATTCACCCGTGATCAATACGGTGACATTGGACTGCGACAGGCGACCAATCGCCCGGAACACCTCCTGCATTGCGGGTGCCTGCCCGAGCAGCTCAGGGGCCTCGCCCGTGGACTCAACTGCGGCCGCCTCCCGCTCACCCTCTTCAACAGCCCGTCGGATCAGGGCAATCGCCTTGGGCAGATCGAAGGGTTTGGGCAGGTAATCGAAAGCGCCCCCCTGAAAAGAGGACACCGCACTGTCGAGATCGGAATAGGCGGTCATGATGATGACCGGCAGACCCGGATGTTGCGCCTTGGCTTGCTGCAGCAGCTGAAGGCCACTCTCTCCGGGCATGCGAATGTCCGACACCAGCACGCGAGGCGCCCCTGCGGGCAAGGCACTCATGCAGGCGCGGGCGGAATCGAAGACCCGCACCGAGAGACCCTCCTTGCCGAGGGCACGCTCAAGCACCCATCGGATCGACTGGTCATCGTCCACCACCCAGACCGCTTCCATACGTGACCCGCCCGTAATGAGCACCGCCCGACCGCCCTGAGGTGTTGTGTCCGCTCAGGGCAGCGGCAGCAGAATTCTGAAATCGGTGCGTCCGGGGCGGCTGTCACAGTCGATCAACCCCCCATGCTGCTGCACGAAGGTCTGTGCCAGTGTGAGTCCCAGTCCGCTGCCGCCATCTCGGCCACTGACCAGCGGCAGGAAGATCCGATCACGGATCGCCTCCGGCACGCCAGGGCCGTCATCAATCACATGCAAGTCCAATGCCAGTCGACTCAGACGCCCATCGATGATCACCTTGCGTGCGATCCGGGTCTGCAGGCGGATGCTTCCGTGACCTGCCATCGCCTGCGCGGCGTTCTGGACCAGATTCAGCATCACCTGAATCAGCTGCTCCTTGTCGCCCCGGAAGGGAGGCAAACTGGCGTCGTAGTCACGCAGCAGCGTGAGTCCCCTGGGATATTCGGCCAGCACCACCGACCGGACCCGTTCCATCACCTCATGGATTTCGACCTCGCTGATCTCGCGCGCCTGGCGATGGGGGGCGAGCAGCCGATCCAGCAGCATCTGCAGACGGTCGGACTCCTTGATGATGACCTGGGTGTACTCGCGAAGCGCACTGTCGGCAAACTCGCCCTCGAGCAGCTGCGCCGCTCCACGAATGCCACCGAGCGGGTTCTTGATCTCGTGGGCCAGGTTGCGCACCAGTTCGCGATTGGCTTTGGCGGACTCCAGCATGCGAGCCTCGCGATCGGCTCTCAGCCGCTGGTCAATCTCGCGAAACTCGAGCAGCAAGGCGCCGAGATCGGCATCAGGCACCACCGCCACGCAATGCAGTTCCAGCGCTTCGCGGCCATGGCGTTCGAGCGAAAGATCCAGACGCTTTTCGGTGAAGGCCAATCCCATCGCCTCGTCGAGCAAGGCATCGAGCACGACACCGTTGCCAAAGTGGCGCGCAAAGACACTCCCCTCGAGCAGCTTCAATGGCGCATCAAAAAGCTGCTCGGCCGCCATGTTGGCGAATCGCACCTGGCCTTGCGAATCAAGCAGCACAACCGAGCAGGCAAGAATATCCAGGCCGGCCAGACGCGAGCCCAGGTCGCGACGTCGCTCCCGCTGCATGGGCCAGCGGGCTTTTGCCGGATCGGGCTGGACAGGGCGTTCAGGCATCAACTCAGGCACGCTGCGGCCCCCTGGATTCAGTCTTTCAGACCGGCAAGTTCGCGCTTGATCGATGCTACAGCGCTTTCCGTCCGGGCAATGTCGTCCTTGAGGCGCTGAACCCGATCCAGGTACTTCTGATAATTGCGCTCATCCCCGCGACGCTCGGGTTCGCCTTCGCGAAACTCACCGCGCAACTCGGACAGTCGACTTTCCTCCCGGCGCAACTCTTCGGTCAGGATACGTCTGCGTTCCTGATCACGCGCGCGCTGCTCGGCGGGGTCGACCCTGGGAAAGGTCGTGGCGCCGGAGGCCGATCCGCCGGGCGGCACGGTGGCCTGCCCAGGTCCCGCGGTCGCAGAGCCCCCTGCAGTCGCATTGGCGCCCGAAGTCTGCACCGAACCTGCTGCGCCACGCGCCGACGGAGGCTGCGCAGGCTTGGGCAGCACTGGTCCAGGCAGAGTGGTGATGACGGGCAGGTCGAGCGGCTTGCAGCGAGCCCCTCCGGAATTCTGATACAGCGGGACGCCCGAATCCGTCTCACAACGCCAGACCTGCGCCTGCACCGTCAATGGGACGGCGCTGACCAACAGGACAGCGACAGGCAGGAGGATCATGGGATCAGTGTAAGACAAAGGGGCGGTTGCCCGCCCCTTTTCTGCTTCAGCAAACTCCCCGAACGGGCGTCGCCTGCCGATGCACGCTCGCCCGATCAGAGCGAGTAGTACATGTCGAATTCGACCGGATGGGTCGTCATGCGGAACCGGGTGACCTCTTCCATCTTGAGCGCGATGTAGGCATCGATCATGGAGTCGCTGAACACGCCCCCACGGGTCAGGAACTCGCGGTCTTTGTCGAGGTACTCAAGCGCCTGATCGAGCGACGAGCACACGGTCGGGATCTTTGCATCCTCTTCCGGAGGCAGGTCGTAGAGGTTCTTGTCGGCTGCATCCCCCGGGTGGATCTTGTTCTGCACGCCATCCAGGCCCGCCATCATCATGGCCGAGAAAGCCAGGTAGGGGTTGGCCGTGGGATCCGGGAAACGAACTTCAATCCGGCGACCCTTGGGATTACTCACATAGGGAATACGGATGGAAGCCGAGCGGTTGCGTGCCGAGTAGGCGAGCTTGACCGGCGCCTCGAAACCCGGCACCAGACGCTTGTACGAGTTGGTGCCCGGGTTGGTGATGGCATTGAGCGCGCGAGCATGCTTGATGATGCCGCCGATGTAGTAGAGCGCGAAGTCGGACAGCCCGGCGTATTTGTCGCCGGCAAAAAGGTTTTGCCCGTCTTTCCAGATCGACTGGTGCACGTGCATGCCCGAGCCGTTATCGCCCACGACCGGCTTGGGCATGAAGGTGGCCGTCTTGCCGTAGCTGTGCGCGACGTTGAGCACCACATACTTGAGCACCTGCGTCCAGTCGGCGCGCTGTACCAGGGTCGAGAACTTGGTGCCGATCTCATTCTGGCCTGCACCCGCCACCTCGTGATGATGCACCTCAACCGGCACGCCCATCTGCTCCAGAATCAGACACATCTCGGAGCGCATGTCCTGGAATGAATCGACCGGCGGAACCGGGAAATATCCCCCCTTGACTGCCGGACGGTGGGCCAGATTGCCGCCTTCAAAGTCCTTGCCGGTGCTCCAGGAGGCCTCTTCGGAATTGATCTTCACGCCGCAACCCGACATGTCGACATTCCAGGTCACGGAATCGAAAATGAAGAACTCGGGCTCCGGGCCGAAGAATGCGGTGTCGCCGATACCCGTGGACTTGAGGTACGCCTCAGCCCGCTTGGCGAGCGATCGCGGATCGCGATCGTAGCCCTTACCATCCGAGGGCTCGACCACATCGCAGCTCAGGATCAGGGTCGGCTCTTCGCGGAAGGGATCGATGTTGGCGGTCGACGGATCCGGCATCAGCAGCATGTCGGACGCTTCGATGCCTTTCCAACCGGCGATCGATGAGCCGTCGAAGGCGTGGCCATGCTCGAACTTGCCCTCGTCGAAGTGAGAGATCGGCACCGAAACATGCTGCTCCTTGCCGCGGGTATCTGTGAAGCGGAAATCAACGAATTTGACATCGTTGTCCGCGATTTTTTTCATGACGTCCTGGGCAGAAGCCATCGATGCGATCTCCAAAGGGTCTGAGACAAAAAAGAAAATTGAACCGGCCGCAGTCCCGGCGGTCAGGCCGCCGGTCGCAGGAGGCGGGATTGTGGGAGTTTTCCCGCGCTACGGCAAATTTGCAGGAACCGTGCCACTTGGGAGCGTGGCGCAAACACCCTCGGAATCCGCTGACTGCGCGCCGGCCCGCCACAAGCCCGGTTCGGCAACCGCCCCCTGCGTTTGCCTGACCCAATCGATAAGAGCACCAATATAGTGCAATATTGAATATGTTGGTGCAAAACCGGTCTGACCATGACCAGGCGAACTATTCTGGTGCATTCAAGATGTCACCAACAATTAATCGAGAAATGCCGCCTGCAGATCATTCAAGAAGCTCAGACCCCGAGCCGTTGCTCGGAGGGATGCAGGATGACTATCCAACAATCCTTCGCGCTGCAGTCTTTCAAGCGGGCCACTGACCTGAGACAAAGGCAGCCCGGTTCGCTCTTCAAACCAGGCCGCGGGGACCCCTTCGACCAGGCGCAGGGCGTTGAGCATGAATTCAAACGGCAAGTCAGCGCTCGTCAGAATGCGTTCGATCTCGACGGGCGCACCCTGTGCAATCTGGTTCATGTAAGTCTGCGGATGACGCCATCGTGCCTGCCGAATGATGCGGTCGTGAAACGAGAGCTTGCCGTGGGCACCTGCGCCCAGCCCCAGGTAGTCCCCGAATTGCCAGTAATTCAGATTGTGCCGGGCCCGGTGTCCCGCGCGGGCAAAGGCAGAGACCTCATAACGAACCAGCTCGGTGCCAGCCAAATCGGATAACGCGGCTTCATGCAGGTCGGCTGCAGCATCGTCATCAAGCATGTCGTTCGGCGGCAGCGCAGCAAACAGCGTATTGGGCTCCAGAGTCAGCTGGTACATCGAGAGATGCGGCGGTTCGAAGGCCAGCGCTTGCCGCAGATCCGCACGCAAACCGTCCAGATCCTGACCCGGCAGAGCCATCATCAGATCCAGGTTGAAGCTGGGAAAATCTTCTCTGGCCGCCTGAGCTGCGGCCAGGGCCTGCTCCCGATCGTGGACTCGGCCCAGAACCTGAAGGGCTCGGGGATCGAAACTCTGGACTCCCAGCGATAGACGATTGACACCGGCCTCGCGATAGGCCCGAAACCGCATCCGTTCGAAGGTGCCTGGGTTGGCCTCCAGCGTGATCTCCGCATCGGCCGAGAGCCGAAGACAGGCGCGCAGATCGGCCAGCAAACGATCGATCGACTCCGGTTTGAACAGGCTCGGCGTGCCCCCGCCGATGAAAATCGAGTGGACTGTTCGGCCCCAGACCAGGGGCAGACTCATCTCAAGATCAGCGCGCAGCGCATCGAGATACGCCTTCTCGGGGAGAGTCTCAGGCTGAACATGTGAATTGAAATCGCAATAAGGACACTTGCGAATGCACCACGGCAGGTGAACATAGACCCCCAGCGGGGGGGAGCTTCGCAGACCGACAGGTTGCTGCGCAGCCAGCCCAGCCCGCGCCCGGCGAAGGATTGCCACGGGTTGCTGCGAAACAGAATCCGTCTTAGACATCATCGAGTTGTCTGAGCAAACGCCGCATGGCCTGAGCGCGATGACTGAACTGATTTTTCTGCTCGGCCGAAAGCTGCGCAGCGGTCAATTCCAGGGACGGCACCAGAAAGTAGGGGTCATATCCGAACCCCCCGTCTCCTCGAGGCTCATCCACAACCTGACCGGGCCAGACGCCTTGCGCGATCAGTGGCATGGGGTCATTGGGCGAACGGATCAGGACCAGAACACTGACAAACCAGGCGGCCCGATCCGCGACCCCCGCCAGAGTGCGCACCAGCTTGCGATTGTTTTCGAGATCCGAGCGCATGCTCTGCGAACTCTCGCAGGCAAAGCGCGCTGATTGGACTCCAGGTGCGCCACCCAGCGCCCGAACGCACAGGCCCGAGTCATCGGCCAGCGCGGGCAATCCGGTGTGGCGACTCGCGTGCCGCGCCTTGGCCAGCGCATTCTCGACAAAGGTTTCGAAAGGCTCCTGCGCCTCCGGAACCTGCCAGTCCGATTGCGGGTAAACCTGTAAACCGCGGGGCGCGAGCAAAGCGCGAAGCTCGCGCAGCTTGCCTGCGTTACCGGAGGCCAGAACGATCTGGGTCAGATCACCCTGACCGGGGGACTGAAATCGCTCAATCACGATTCAGGTCCGCTGGGGCGCTGCAATGGCCTGCTGCTGAGCACGGCTGAGCGCGGCGATTCCGTTCGCCGCAAGATCGAGCAGATGATCCACCTGCGGTCGCGTAAACGGAGCCCCTTCGGCGGTCCCCTGAATTTCGACGATCCCACCGGAGCCCGTCATCACGACATTCATATCGGTGTCGCAGGTCGAGTCTTCATCGTAGTCGAGGTCCAGGATGGCCTGACCTCTCCACAGACCCACCGAGACTGCCGCCACAGAATCAAGCAATGGACTCTTCTGCAGCAGTCCCTGACGGATCAGCCAGGCGCTCGCATCATGCACTGCAACCCAGGCTCCGGTGATGGCCGCCGTTCGCGTCCCGCCATCGGCCTGCAAGACATCGCAGTCAAGTTGTAGGGTTCGTTCTCCCAGCGCCCCCAGGTCCATGACCGCCCTCAGACTGCGTCCGATCAGGCGCTGGATTTCCTGTGTACGCCCCGACTGCTTGCCCTTGGCTGCCTCGCGGTCAGAGCGCGTATGGGTCGAACGGGGAAGCATGCCGTACTCGGCAGTCATCCAGCCCTGGCCGCGACCTTTTAGAAAGCCGGGCACGCGATCCTCGATACTGGCCGTGCACAGCACCCGCGTCCGGCCAAATTCGACCAGCACCGACCCCTCGGCATGACAGGTGAATCCCCGGGTGATCCTCACCTCTCGCAGCGCATCGAGCGCCCGGCCACTGGGTCTGGCGTTCGTCAGCCGCTTGCTTGGTTCGGCATTTTCAGAAAAGACAACAGGTTCAGGAGTAACCATGGGCTGGCCTAAGGCGCCTTGCGACGCGAACGTTGAATGGCTTGACGAATTTCGGCGATTTGACGTTCGATGGCGTCGTCAGACCACGCCATCTCGCCACCGGACTCAACCGCACCTGCTGACGCACCGACACCCTGCTCCGGTCCGAGGGCAATCGTCGTAGTCAGGGCTCCCTCGGGCAATTCAAGTGAGGACCATGTTGGCGCGCCCGCAATTGGATCGGACTCCCATGACATTGCCAGAGCCGTGGCATTGTCGGCGATCCGGCCGTTGCGAGCCACCGCCTGCGCAACCAGTTCAGGGACGACCTTTTCAACCGCCTGGCCCTCAAACGCCCTTGCAAGCGCGCTCTCTCCGATACCCGCCCAGAAACCATCCGTGCACAGCAGCAGGACATCCCCGGGCCGCAAGCGCTGAGACGCGGCACTCTCGATCCTCGGCAAATGAGGCGACCCCAGACAATTGAGGACTTTGTTGCGGTCGGGATGTACATCTTGCTGCTCAGGACGGATCAGACCGGCACTCAACAAACTCTGCACCCGGGAGTGATCCCGGGTCCGGGTCAGGGCCACCCCGTCACGCAACCAGTACAGGCGCGAATCCCCCGCATGCGCCCACCAGGCTCGGCCTTGTTGAACTACGCAGGCCACGATGGTGGTTCGGGGGGCTTCGTGAAGCCGTTCGACCACCTGATACTGGAGCAGCGCACGATGCGCGGCAAGCAGCGCCTCCTCGAGAAACCCCGAAGGATCGGGCACATGGGGCTTGGCGATCCGCTGAAAAAGCGTCGCACAGGTTCTGAGTGCAGTCTCGGCGGCGACCTCACCTCGCACATGCCCGCCCATGCCATCGGCGACCACCATCAGAAGAGACTCTCTGGAAAAGCAATATCCCATGCGATCCTGATTCGTCGCACGGGCGCCCACCTTCGTATCCTGAAAGATCGAAAACCTCATGCTTCCCCCGAGCGGCGCAGACGACGCGACCGTGCCCAGCCACGCAGCCACTGACGCACCCCCGAGGTCGAGGCGTCGTCCCTGCCCTCAGACGGGCCCTTCGCCTCACCCCACCCCCCCGGATTCGCGGCCAGGCCTGGATCGAAGGCGGGTTGCTCTCGAGCGGACGGTTGATTCGGACTGCGCAGTGCGTCTGCAGCCGGCTCAAGGAGCGGCGTGGCGCGCTCCACCGGCACAGGACGCAAATGACGCTGAACCTCCAGCACACTGGCAGGACGCAGCGCTGGATCAAGGGCGAGACACATCCGGGTGAGCTCGATCAACCCTGCTGAATAGTGGGAGTCAACGCTGGCCAAGGCCTGGGGGACCTTGTCCGTTTCGGCACGCCGATCCGGCGTGGGAGGCGGCGCACCGAGCAGGCATGCAAACAGGCTCGCACCAATTCCGTAGATATCACTCCAGGGGCCGAGCGCCGCTCCGCGGCGGTTGATCTCAGGCGCGGCAAAGCCCGGAGTGAACATCGGGAAGAGTTGCATCGACTCCGCGCTCAGTGTTTGTCGGGCTGCACCAAAATCGAGCAGGATGGGTGAGGCATCTCGACGCAGATAGATGTTGGCAGGCTTGATGTCCAGATGTAGCAGGCGATTTGCATGGACCTCTCTGAGGCCGTTGCACAGCTGCAGGAACACCTTGCGCACGGCCCGCTCAGGCAGGACCGGGCCGCTTGCCCGGTGACGGGATCGCAGAATCCACTGCTGCAGGCTGCGCCCTTCCTCGTAAGCCATGACCATGTAAACCGTCTCGTGCGCTCGAAAGAAATTCAGCACTCGAACCACGTTTGGATGCTGCACCCGAGCCAATGCCCGGCCTTCCTCAAAAAAGCACTTGAGCCCGTTTCTGTAGGTGATCAGGTGCTCCGGTTCGATGCGAGGCGCAAACTCTCCGGGCGTTCGTCGGGCCAGGTTCGCGGGGAGGTACTCCTTGATTGCGACCTGCGCGCCCTGCTCATCCTGCGCGAGATAGACGAACGAAAACCCACCGCTCGCGATCTTTCTTACAATCCGATAGTCACCCAGAAGGTGGCCTTCCGGCAGGGGCGCGTTGCTCGGTGTCGTTGTCATGGAGAACAGATTCTAATGAGCGCAGGCAAGCCCATCCAAAGCATGACCGGTTTTGCACAAGTCACGGGTCAAAGTCCGATGGGGCCGGTACAGCTCGAAATGCGTTCAGTGAACGCGCGTTTTCTGGAGATCAGCCTGCGTTTGCCCGATGAATTGCGGTCGGCGGAGCCCATGATTCGTGAGCATCTGCAGGCCCACCTGACGCGCGGCAAGATCGATGTCCGCGCGGTCCTGCAGATCAGCCCGGCAGGCAGCGACGGTCTGCCGCTGGATCCGGTCCTGCTCGAGGCGCTGGCACAGGCCGAGCAGAAAATTCGTGCACGCCTTCCTGATGCCGCCCCGCTGTCGGTGGCGCAGGTGTTGCGATTCCCGGGGGTCATCACTGAAAGTCGCCCTCATTCGGGCCAGATGATCGAGTCGATCCGACCCCTGGTGATGCAGGGGGTTCAAATGCTTGGCCAATCACGAGCGCGTGAAGGTGAGCGACTCAAGGACGTGGTCCTCGAGCGGGTCCAAGCGATGCATGCACTCATCCGTCGGCAGGCTGACCGAGCACCGGAGTTGCTTCGGGCACACGAAGCCCGTCTGATCGAGCGGCTTCGATCGGTTGCCGAAGCCGCTTTGGGTGACCAGGCCCTTTCCATGGATGAAACGATGGGCAGAATCCGCCAGGAAGTGGCCCTGCACGGCATGAAGTCGGATGTGGTCGAAGAGCTTCAGCGCCTTGACATTCATCTCCAGGAACTGGCCGGGTTGCTGAGTCAGGGAGGCGCAGTCGGGCGCAAGCTCGACTTTCTGATGCAGGAACTCAATCGGGAGGCCAATACGCTGGGCTCCAAATCGGCTGACCTGGCCACCACTGCGTCGAGTCTGGAACTCAAGGTCCTGATCGAACAGGTTCGCGAACAGATCCAGAATCTTGAGTGAGGTCCGAGCGCATCATGCAGACTGAGTGCAACTCCCGAGTCGATCAGCCCGGAGGTCAGTTGCTGATCGTGGTCGCGCCTTCCGGCGCGGGCAAGACTTCTCTGGTTCATCACCTGCTCAAGGCACGAACCGGGGTCGCGATGTCGGTTTCGACGACGACCCGTGCGCCACGGGAAGGTGAACGCGACGGGGTGGACTACCACTTCACCCACGCCGCAGACTTCATCGCTCGACGCGATCAAAGGGAATTCCTCGAGTGGGCCCGAGTTCACGACAACTTCTACGGGACCTCAAGGGTTCGGATCGAAGCACAATTGCGGGCCGGTCTGGATGTCCTGCTGGATATCGACTGGCAGGGCGCAGCCCAGATTCGGGCGCAATTTCCGCAGGCTGCAGCGGTCTTCATTGCGCCGCCCTCCATGGCGATCCTTCGCGAGCGGCTGATCGCACGGGGCAAGGACTCAGCCGAAGTGATTGAACGCCGACTGGCTGCCGCGAAAGATGAACTCGCTCATGCCAAAGACTGTCAATATGTTATTGTGAATCAAGATTTTGCAGCGGCGGCGGCTCAGTTGTGCAGCATTCTCGATGCGCTGCGCTGTGCCTATCCCCGCCAGCGTTGTCGACATCCCGAGCTCTTTTCTGCGCTGGGCATGTAAGCTGCTTCATCCTCCTGTTTGGGTGTCGGCCCTCGATGGCCTGCACCGAGAGCTAACCATTGCCTTGGAGTTCCTGTCATGGCCCGCATCACCGTAGAAGACTGCCTGCGTCAGATCCCCAACCGTTTCGAGCTTGCTCTGGCCGCAACCTACCGCGCGCGGATGCTGGCCCAGGGCCATACTCCCAAGATCGAGTCCCGCGACAAGCCCACGGTCACGGCCTTGCGCGAAATCGCTGCCGGCAAGGTCGGCATCGAGATGTTGCGCCGCGTGCCGACCTGAGGCAGATGTATCCGCCGGGATCCTTGCCCGATCTCCCTGTCCCTCGATGAGTTGAGCCCAAGAGGGCCGCATGAAGCCCCCCGTACTCGCCCGACGACCTGAGCTTCAAGCCGCCGCTCCAGCCGGTTTTGTTGCCCCGGCTGACGAGCGAGGTATTGTCTCGGTGGCTGAACTCACCCGCCTCGCCTCGGCCTATCTCACCGAAGAAGAGCTTCGGCGGGTGCGCGACGCCTACCGCTTCTCCGATTCCTCCCACCTGGGCCAGTTCAGGACAAGTGGCGAGCCCTACATCTCCCATCCAATCGCGGTCGCCGAAATCTGTGCGGCCTGGCGTCTCGATGCTGACGCGCTCATGGCGGCGCTTCTCCATGACGTCATGGAAGATTCGGGCGTGGGCAAGGCGCAGATGATCGAGCGATTCGGCGGCCCGGTGGCCGAACTCGTGGATGGACTGTCCAAGCTCGATAAAGTTGAGTTTGCCAGCCGGGAGCAAGCCCAGGCCGAGAGCTTTCGCAAGATGCTCCTGGCCATGGCCCGCGATGTTCGGGTCATCCTCATCAAGCTGGCCGATCGTCTTCACAACATGCGCACGCTCGGGGCAGTCGAACGCAGCAAGCAACGGCGTGTGGCGAGCGAGACCCTCGAGATCTACGCTCCCATCGCCGATCGGCTCGGTCTGAACGAACTGTTTCGCGAGTTGCTCGATCTGTCGTTTCGCAATCTGCACCCATTTCGCTACGCCACCCTCAACAAAGCGGTGAAGGCTGCCCGTGGCATGCGTCGAGAAGGATTCGGCAAGACGCTCGAAGCCGTCAGCAAATCGCTGCGACAGATGGGCGTGAGTGCCGAGATCATCGCCCGGGAAAAAGCGCTCTGGGCGATCTATCGCAAGATGCAGGACAAGCGCCTGAGCTTTTCTCAGGTCATGGATGTCTATGGCATCCGCTTGCTTGTCAACGGCCTACCCGACTGCTATCTCGCCATCGGCGCCTTGCACCAGGCGTTCAAGCCCATTCCGGGCCGCTTCAAGGACTACATCGCCATCCCCAAGGTCAACGGCTATCAGTCGCTGCACACCACTGTGGTTGGGCCCCATGGCACACCGGTCGAGTTCCAGATCCGCACCCGCAACATGCATCAGGTGGCTGAAGCCGGTGTCGCGGCGCACTGGCTCTACAAGGCCGACAAGGACACCTTTACGGATCTTCAGAAACGAACCCACCAGTGGCTGAAGTCTCTGCTCGACATTCAACACCAAACGGGCGATTCGCTTGAATTCATCGAGCATGTCAAGGTCGATCTGTTCCCCGATGCAGTGTATGTCTTCACGCCCAAGGGACAGATCCGAGCGCTCCCTCGCGGGGCCACAGCCATCGATTTCGCCTACAGTGTCCACACCGATGTCGGAAATCGATCGGTCTCTGCCCGGATCAACGGGCAGCCGTCCCCGCTCAAGACCGAGTTGCACAACGGGGACGTCATCGAGATCCTGACCGACCCTCAGGCGCGCGCCAGTGCAAGCTGGCTGACCTTTGCTCGAACGGGCAAGGCCAGAGCGGAGATCCGTCATTTCCTTCGTACCGCGGAGCATGACGAGTCCACCGAACTCGGTCGAAAGTTGCTCGAGCAGGCGATGAGCAGTCTGTCGATCGACTGGTCCGCCATTCCTCAGCATGTCCTCGAAAAGGTGGCTCGTGACATGGGCGCACGCGACCTCGACGATCTGCATGTCGACCTGGGTCTCGGGCTCCAATTGGCACCGGTGGTTGCGCGGACGCTATCACTCGAACTGAGTGGCAAACCTTCGCTGGCTGCGCTGGCCGCCCGTCCTGTGCCGTTGGTGATCCATGGCGCCGAAGGCAGCGCCGTGCAGTGTGCGGCCTGCTGTCACGCCCTGCCCGGTGACGAAATCATCGGCCACATGCGAGGGGGGCATGGTCTGCAGGTTCATCGATCCGACTGTGTCCAGGCAGCACGACAGCGGGTCAAAGATGCCGAGCGGTGGATCGAACTCGAATGGGCTGAGGAGGTGCAGGGCCTCTTTCGAACCCTGATCGAGGTGCAGGTTCAGGATCAGCCGGGTGCACTGGCTCGGGTCGCCGCCGAAATCGCCGCCAGTGAAGCCAATATCGTCAACGTCGCCATGGATGAAGACGTCGATCGATTGGCCGTGTTGCGCTTTACCCTGCAAGTCACCCATCGGCATCATCTGGCACGGGTCTTCCGGCAGGTGAGACGGCTGAGCGAAGTCACCCGCCTGTCCCGACTCTGATCCCGGTCGGGGACGTCGGGATTGAATCGCCGGGGCTCTTGATTCAAGACGCGGTGTCGCCCTGTCGCGGCTCATAGCTCACCGCCAGAATTTCAAGCTCGAGAGGACCTGAGGGGGCTCTGAGTGAGACCGACTCGCCCTCACGCGCCTTGATCAATGCACGCGCAACCGGCGATATCCAGCTGATCAGACCTCTCAAAGGATCGACCTCGTCCACGCCCACAATCTGGATCGTTCGCTCCACCCCGTCCGATTGAAGGTAGGTCACGGTTGCCCCAAAGAAGATCTGATCGTTCCCGCGCTGGAGGCTCGGATCAACCACTTCGGCCAGGTCAAGCCGTTTGGTCAGAAATCGGATCCTGCGGTCGATCTCCCGCAATCGCTTCTTGCCGTAGAGGTAATCCCCGTTTTCGGATCGATCGCCGTTGGACGCTGCCCAGGAGACGATGCGCACCACCTCCGGCCGCTCGACATCGAGCAGATGCAGCAGTTCGCTCTTGAGTCGGGCATGCCCCTGAGGCGTGATGTAGTTTCTGCCACCGGGCTCAACCGGCGTCTGGTCCGGCGCGGGATCCTCGTGCGCGTCGTCGTTTTCGCGAACAAATGCCTTGTTCATGAGTCAAACCCGTTCGAACATTGCTGCACCATGAACAATGCTGCACCATGACGGCTCGAGAACACGATGCAACCCATCGATCGCCCTGACCCCGCAGGACTTTGCCCCGCCGGCTTGCATGACATGCTCGCGTTGGAACTCACCGAATGGGCTCTGCTGATGCATGCCTCGCTCTGCGCCGAGAGCCTCGCACTGCCAGAGAGCCAGCGCCAGACTGTGGCCCAGGAGCTTGCAGCTGCCCTGGATCGAGTGGCTGTCAACCGGCCCCAGCCCGCGTTCGCTCGACCGGGGCTCACCCTGTTTCAGCCATGAGCCGATCTGCTCCCGGGGGGTTGTCCCGGGATGGCTCCCGCCCGCTCGAACACGGGATTCATCGGCCGGCAATCGCCATCTGCCCGATCAATACCGAACCCGAGCGAACCGCACCGCGCTGAACCTCGTCCGCCCCGACAGCCACCAGCGCCGAGAACATGTCCTTGAGGTTGCCCGCAATGGTGATCTCCTCGACGGGAAACTGGATCACGCCCCGCTCAACCCAGTAACCGCTGGCTCCTCGCGAGTAATCCCCCGTGACGGTGTTGATGCCGTGGCCCAGCAGCTCGGTCACAAATAGCCCGGTATCGAGTTTGCGCAGCATCGCGCGCAGCGAGTCCTTGGGCCGGGTGTTGCGGCTGATCAGCCTCAACCCATGCGCTCCCCCGGCATTACCGGTGGTTTTCATGCCGAGTTTTCGGGCGGAGTAGCTCGAAAGGAACCATCCTTCGAGAATGCCGCCACTGACCACCGAGCGAGCCCGTGTGGCCACGCCCTCATCATCAAAAGCCGCGCTGCCCAGGGCGCCGCGCACATGGGGTTCTTCGACGATGTCGATGTGAGGGGTAAACACGGAGGTTCCCAGTGCATCGAGCAGAAAACTCGCGCGTCGATAGAGTGCACCGCCACTGGCGGCAGCGACAAAACTTCCGAGCAACCCGCAAGCCAGAGGCGCCTCAAAGAGAACGGCAGCCTTGCGTGAGGTCAGCGGCGCCGCTCCGAGACGCGACAGGGCCCGCTGGGCTGCGTAGCGTCCAACGGCTTCGGGGCGGGCCAGGCCCGCTTTGCTTCGCGCAGCCGAATACCAGTCATCGCGCTGCATCGTGCGCCCCTTGCGGGCGATGGGCGCACAGGAAATGTAATGGCGGCTGTAGGGGAAACCCGCCATGAACCCCAGGCTGTTGGCTGACACAAAGTGACCGTGACTCGTGGACACTCCAGCCCCCTCCGAGTTTCGGATTGCCGGGTCGACCTCAAACGCAGCCGCCTCCATGCGCCGTGCGATCTCCACCGCATCATCGCTCTGCAGGTCCCAGGGATGAAAGAGGTCAAGGTCCGGATTGCCCGAGAACAGTGTGTCTGGGTCAGGCAAGCCGGCGAACGCATCTTCGCCGGTAAATCGCGCAATTTCCCAGGCGGCACGAACCGTCCGCCCGATTGCCGCGGACGAAAAATCACTGGTACTGGCATGGCCACGGCAGGCCCCGACGTAAACCGTGACGCCCAGCCCCTTGTCGCGCGTCTGTTCGATGGTCTCAATGTTGCCCTTGCGCACATTGACCGACAGCCCGGCGCTCTCACTGACATCGACTGCTGCAGCGCTTGCGCCGAGCGACTTCGCCTGATGCAGGACCTGCTGCGCAAGGTCCTCGAACTGGGCACGCGAGTAATCAAACATGAAGGGCAGCTTTCGAGATCAATGGAGGTTTCGTCCTATCATAGCAACGACATGACCCGTCCCTCACCGACCCACCGCCCCGGCCCCGACAGCTCGCCGCCTGACGACGACCTGATCGATCAGGGCCCGAGCAAGTCTCAGCGCAAGCGAGACATGCATGCACTTCAGGCCTTGGGCGAGCGACTGGTCGGCTTGCCTGAAAGCCGACTGGCCGCCCTGGCCTTGCCCGAGGATCTGCGCGATGCGATCGGCCTGGCCAGACGCATCACGGCGCACGAAGGCCGGCGTCGGCAGCTGCAATACGTGGGCAAGCTCATGCGGCGCATCGACCCCAGCGAAATCGAGGCTGCACTCGGACAGGACGACGAACGCCACCGCGCTGAGACCGCGGTCATGCACGCCGCCGAGCGTTGGCGAGATGCATTGATTGCGGAGCCCAAACGCCTGACCGAATTCGTGACGCGATATCCCGAGGGACTGGCACGCAATCTTCATCCCATGATCAGGGCGGCCTGCACCGAACACAGCAAGGGGCAGCGCGGCCGCCACTTCCGTGAACTCTATCGGGAGCTTCGACTGATCCTGCTCGCCCACAGCGGGCTGGTTTCGTCGCAGACTGACGCTCGATCGTCGTCACACGGCCCGGTCGAGATTCCCGCCGGCGAAGCGCCCGAGTACTGAACCGACCAGACCATGACCTCGACTGCTCCCCTGCCCCGTTTGGCCACCGTGGACTACCCGCTGCGAATCGGTCTGGTCTCTGTTTCGGATCGAGCGTCCAGCGGGAGTTATCAGGACGCGGGAATACCTGCGCTTCAAGACTGGCTCAATCAGGCGCTTCTGACGCCTTGGATTGCCGAAACCCGACTGATCCCGGACGAGCAGCCGCTGATCGAGTCCACCTTGTGTGAACTTGTGGACCAGGCGGACTGCCATCTGGTGCTGACCACCGGAGGCACCGGCCCCGCGAGGCGCGACGTTACGCCGGAGGCCACGCTGGCTGTGGCACACAAGGAGATGCCTGGCTTTGGCGAGCAGATGAGGCAGATCAGTCTGAACTTCGTGCCCACGGCAATCCTGTCTCGCCAGGTCGCCGTCATTCGCGGCGGCGCATTGATCATCAACCTGCCGGGGCAACCCAAATCAATTCGCGAGACGCTCGAAGGCCTGAAAGACGCCGATGGGCGCAACCAGGTACATGGCATCTTCGCCGCGGTGCCCTACTGTCTGGACCTGATCGGTGCGCCTTACATCGAAACCCGGGCCACGGTCTGCACCGCCTTCCGCCCCAAAAGTGCGCCGCAACCCGTGCGGGGGTAGCCACGCCACAGGGGTGCCGAATCACGCCCCGCCGCCCGGGTCAAAGGCGACGGCACTCCGTCACGCCGCTGACATTGCGCACTGCGCTCAAGGTGCGAGACAGTTGCGCGGCCCCGCTCACCTCAACCGTGAAGTTCATCTGGGCCATGGCGTCCCGACTGATCGTGCGTACTGCGATGACATTGATCCGGTCGCGGGCGAACACCTCGGTGATATCGCGCAGCAACCCCTGTCGGTCTCGCGCACGCAGCAATACATCGGCGGGGTAGCTCACTGAAGCTTCGCCCCAGTTGGCTTCCAGCATTCGCTCGGGCGCCTTTCGCAGCATCTCGGTCAGGGATTTGCAGCCCTGCCGATGAACCGATACGCCGCGGCCGCGGGTCACAAAACCCATGATCGGGTCGGGCGGGATCGGGCGACAGCAGCGCGCAAGCTGCGTCATCAAAAAATCAACGCCCACCACCAAGACACCACGACCTCCCGCTCCGACGGACCGAGCCGCGCGCCCGATGCGCTGAAGTGCCTCAGCGTCGGCCGAGTGGGCCCGTTCAGTCTCGGCCGTGCGCAACGCCTCATGGGCCTGTCGCGCGCCCTCGCCCCCTGTCCGCGTGCCGTCGCTCGGAAGTCGAATGGCCTCTTCAAGGGCGCGTGGGCCGATTTCGTCGCGCGCGACAGCGAGGAACAACTCCAGCGCAGAAGCCAGGCGCAGCCGACGAGCGAGTTCGTCCAGCGCCAGGGCGGTTCGGCCTTCCCGTTGAAGCATCCGCTCGACCCGAGCCCTTCCCTCATCGGCATCCCGCTCGGTATCGAGCGCGTTGAACCACTGCCGAACCTTGCCGCGAGCCCGTGCACTGCGCAAAAACCCCAGCTGCGGATTGAGCCAGTCGCGCGACGGCCCTTCGGGCTTGGTGCCTTGCCTGGCCACCATGATTTCAACGGTCTGACCCGTCTTGAGCTCGGTATTGAGCGGCACCATATGACCATCCACGCGGGCACCGCGGCAGCGATGACCCAGGCCGGTATGGACCCGGTAGGCGAAATCAATCGGTGTGGATCCGCGAGGCAATTCGACGACGCGGGCCTCAGGGGTCAGGGCATAGATCTGGGCATCCGGTCCATCGCTGGTCGTCGCCACCCTTCCGCCCAGCGTTGCGCCAACCTCCTGCTGCCACATCAGCAGTTGACGCACCCATTGCACCGGCGACGAACCTGGCTCGATGCGACCCGACTGGATCGCGGACGTACCCGCCAGCCCCGTTGAGGCTTCCTTGTACCGCCAGTGGGAGGCCACACCGAATTCGGCATGCTGATGCATGGCCCTGGTCCGAATCTGAACTTCGAAGGGCTTGCCATCCTCCGCAATCAGGACGGTATGCAGGGATTGATACCCGTTGGGTTTGGGCCGGGCGATGTAGTCGTCAAACTCGCGCTCCACGGGAACCCACATCTGGTGCACCAGAGCCAGCACCGCATAGCAGTCCTTCACCTCATCGACCAGCACCCTGAAGGCCCTCAGATCCTGGAGGTCTTCGACCGCGAGGCCCTTGGCTCGCATCTTGTTGTGGATACTGTAGATGTGCTTCGGCCGGCCACTGACCTCGGCGCGCAGACCCTGCGTACGCAATGCCTGCTGAAGGCGATCAATGGCCTCGCGGACGAACGCCTCCCGCTCGCTGCGGCGCGTTTCCAGCGAGCGCGCAATACTCCGATAGAGGTCTGGCTCCAGGAACCGGAACGCCAGATCCTCCAACTCCCATTTCAGCTGCCCCAGTCCCAGACGGTTGGCCAGAGGCGCCAGGACCTCGAGTGTTTCGCGCGCAACAGCGAGCGGGGCCACCTGACGGGCGGCCGCATGGTGGCGCAGTGTTTGCAGCCTGGATGACAGACGCAGCAGCACCACTCGAATATCACTGGCCATGGCGAGCGTCATGCGGCGAAGCGTTTCGAGCTCATCGCCCGAGGCGTGGCCATCGCGAAGGAGATTGAGATCGCGCAGCCTGAGCAGCTGCCTCATGCCATCGACCAGAACCTTGACTTCCTCACCAAAGCGCTCGGCCAGCTCGTCCAGCGGCAGCGCATCGCCCAGGCCAAAGAGCAGCGCAGCCATCCGGGTTGGCTCATCCACGCGCAGCAGCTCGAGGATCTCCCGCGTTCCCTGGCCGTGGGCGAAAACGCCCTCTCCACTGCTGCCTACCCGTTCTGCCGCCCGCTCGCGCGCGAGCGCAACCGCGGTGTCGAGCAGACTGGGCGGGGCGGGTTCTGGCGTACCACCAGCACTGCGGTCGGCGGAATGCATCGGGTGATTATAAAATCCCCTGGATGATCTGGCCCTGGCCCCGTCGACGGCTCCTGTCGATTGATGAACGCGCCTGGAGCGCCCTGTGCGGCCAGATGCCCATGCTCGCTTCGATACCTGCTGCTGATGCGCACTCGTTGCGGCAGCGAATGGCCGATTTTCTCAGCACGGTCACGATCAACGGGGCTCACGACCTGCCGGTCAGTGACAGCATGCGACTGCAAGTGGCAGTCCAGGCCTGCATTCCTGTCATCCGACTGGGACTGCAAGCGTATGACGCCTTTTCGGAAGTCGTGCTGTATCCGGGCGAATTCAAGGTCAGGCGCCGTATCGACCTGCCGGATGGCACCGTCTGCGAGTTCGACGATGTCCTGTGGGGTGAGGCTCAGCACGGCGGGCCCGTGGTGCTGTCGTGGTCGGGCACGATGCCCGGGCCGGAGCCGTCCGGTCGCACCGATACCAATCTGGTCATCCATGAGTTCGCGCACAAACTCGATCTGGCCGACGGCATCGCTGACGGCTGCCCCCCCATGCCCCCAGCGCAACGCACCCCTTGGCTGGACACATTGTTGCAATGTTTTGACGAGTTCAACACGATGATGGACCGAGTCGAGGCAGCCATTCCCGCGGATATCGACCCTGAGAGTGCGCAGGCCGATCCCTGGTATGCCCTGTTACCGCTCGACCCTTATGCCGCGACCGATCCTGCGGAATTTTTCGCGGTTTCAACGGAAAAATTTTTTGTCGATCCACTCCGTCTGCAGGCAGAATTCCCGGCATTGATTGATCAATACCGGCGATATTTCGGTATTGATCCGCTGTTGTGGTGCTCGTTCAACGGTTGAATCCCGGCATTCAAGCCGCCGTCTGACCGGCGAATTGGCCTTCTGACCGGCAAACGATGACGCGACCCCTCCGTCGGCGGCACTCTGAACCTTCAATACGTGGCCCGGTCTCTGGCGGATGCTGAAGTTTTTCAATCACTACCTCGCGATTCGAACGATCCTGCTGGTCCTCATCGAGGCTGGCGTGCTCTTTTTTTCGGTGATCGTCGGAGCGAATCTGCGATTTTCACCCGAGGTGCATCTGCTGCCCTACGGCGACGCCACGCTGTTCACCGTGGTCATGCTGATCGCGATGTCGGGACTGGGCCTGTATCAACCCCAGGCCGAGCGCTTTCGCCTGACCTTGATGAGAGTGGTCCTGGCGTATTCGATCTCGTTGCTGATCACCACGTCAGTGTTTTATTTCTTTCCGGAAACCTATCTCGGTCGCGGGGTCATGGCACTGACTTCGCTCGTCGCCCTGTCCGGAATCGTTCTTGTGCGTCTGGTGCTGACCAAATTCACCGATGCTGGGCTACCCAAGCGGCGCATCCTGGTGCTCGGCACGCCTGCCGAAGCCAAACGACTCACCGACCTGCTTCAGCAGGGTCCCTCGGCACGCAACGTTCATCTGGCGGGTCTGTATCCGGTGGGTCAGAACGCCCGAAAAACGCAGCTCCAGCCAGCACAGTCCGTCGACGGAAAGCCATTTTTCACGGCCGACCATACGGATTTTCTGGCCACGGTTCAACGGCTCGATATCTCTGAAATCGTGATCGCAACCCGGGAGCGTCGAGGGGGAGTCCTGCCGCTTCGGCAATTGCTCGATGCTCGACTGCAGGGAATACGAGTCATGGATCTCCACGCCTTTTATGAGCGAGAGGCGGGCATCTTGCCGCTGGAGGCGCTGCGCGCCAGCTGGATGATTTTTGGCAGCGGCTTCAATCAGAGCATGACTCGCGACATCGTCAAGCGTCTGTTCGATCTTGTTGCCGCCCTGCTGCTTTCTCTGTTGACCCTGCCCATTTTGCTGGTTGCCATGGTCTGCATTGTTCTTGAATCAGGGAGGCCTGTTTTCTACAGTCAGACTCGGGTCGGTCAGGCAGGGCGCCTGTTTCGCATCATCAAGCTGCGCTCGATGCGCCAAGACGCAGAGTCGGATGGGCAAGCCCGCTGGGCCAGCCAGAGTGACCCCCGCATCACGCGGGTCGGCGCCTTTCTGCGCAAAACCCGAATCGACGAACTCCCTCAACTGTGGTCAGTGCTCAAGGGCGACATGAGTTTTGTCGGTCCGCGTCCAGAGCGCCCCGAGTTTGTTCAGACGCTGAGCGAGCGCGTCCCCTTCTATGACGTTCGTCATTCGGTCAAACCGGGCGTGACAGGCTGGGCCCAGGTCCGGTTCTGGTACGGCGCCTCGTTTGAGGACAGTCAACGCAAGCTGGAGTTCGACCTGTACTACGTCAAGAACCATTCTGTTTTCCTGGATCTCATGATCCTGCTCGAGACCATCCAGGTGGTCTTGCTGGGCAAGGGGGCGCGTTGAGCGTGCTCCCCCACGCGTTGACGCAAGCGATGCGGCGATGACCCCTGTGCTATCTGGATGGGGCCCCGCGATCGCAGCGACCGCCTGGCTGCTGGTCGCGTTGCTGTTGCTCGCCCGGCGCGAGCCCAGAGCTCGCCCCAATGAAGCGACCGGCTGGTTGCTCTGCGCAATCGCGGGCGAGGCGGCCTGGGCGGCTCACGGGGCGCTGTCGGTCCGGCACAGCCTACCCGTGCTGCTGGGCGCGAGTCTTGAAGCGATTCGCCCAGCCTTGTTTGCGGGCTGGATGTTGATGCTGTTGCGCCAGGCGTATGCAGCCCGGCTGATCAAACTGGCCCTGGCGCTGGCCACCGCTCTGGGTCTGGCACAGCTCGCAGCCAGCTTGCTCGTACTCAACGCCTCGTTGCGATTCAGCCTGGGCTTGCTGGCCGCGATTTACTGCATCCTGATCACTGAGCAGGTCTATCGCAATGCAGTTCCCGAGCAGCGCTGGCTGCTGAAGTACGCCTGCCTTGCCACCTTTCTGATGTTCGGCTTCGAAGGTTTCCTGCGTGCCGATGCACTGCTCTACGGATTCATCGATCCCAGCCTGCAGACCGCCCAGGGATTTGTCGATACCTTGATCGCACCCCTCATCGCGATTGGCGGACTGCGCCTTCTGCCCCGACGTCAGCCTGTTCGGTTTTCAAGGGATGCCGCCTTTCACACGGCAACGCTCCTGGTGAGCGGGCTCTTCCTGCTCTCGATGGCCGCATTGGGATACGGCCTGCGCACATTCGGCGCATCGTGGGGCGGGGTCCTTCAGTGGATCATTCTGTTTGCCAGTGCGACCGTGTTGCTGGTCCTGTTGGGATCGGGCCACTTCAGAGCGCAGGCCCGGGTTCTGATCAACAAACATTTTTTCAGCCACCGCTACGATTACCGCAAGGAATGGTTGCGGCTCACCCGGTTGCTGTCCTCACCCGGCGAAAGCTCGATGCATGAGACCGCCACCCCTTCGCGCTGTCTGCAGGCCCTGGTCGAGATGATCGAATCCAGGGGTGGACGGCTCTGGACCCAGGACGATGCAGGGGCATGGCGTGTGCGTGCCCAGCTGAATGCCGGACAAGCTCCGGACCTTCAGGCCAATGACCCTCTCGCAACATTCCTGGGCCAGAGCGGCTGGATCATGGATGTCGAAGCCTGGCGGGATGGTCGACAACCCGAAGGGGCCCCCATCATCCCGGCCTGGTTGAAGTCCGATCCTGATGCTTGGGTTCTGATGGCCATTTCGGTGCAGTCCTCCCCGGTCGCGATCGTGCAATTGCAAAGTCCACTTGCACCGATCCCGGTCGACTGGGAAACGCGCGACCTACTGAAAGCCGCTGGCCAACAAGCTGCCGGCCTGCTTCGCATGGAGCAGGTGCTCGAATCGCTGGTTCAGGCTCGACAATTCGACTCTTTCAACCGGATGAGTGCCTTCGTGGTGCACGACCTGAAGAACCTGGTGGCCCAACTCGGACTCATGCTCAGGAATGCGGATCGTCATCGCGATAATCCGGAATTCCAGGCAGACATGCTCGAGACCGTTGCCAATGCGCAGCGGCGCATGCAATCGATGCTTTTGCAATTGCGCGCCGGAACCACTCCCATCGAGGCCGCTCATCCGATTGACCTTGACGTCTGCCTCAAACGCGTGGTTTCTGAACGTTCCTGGCCTGATCCACAGCCCAGAATCGAATTCCAGGCCCATGAATGTCTCAGCGAGAGGGCGTCCGTGGGGTTGAAGATTCTCGGCCATCCCGAGCGCCTCGAGCGCGTCGTAGGTCATCTCATTCAAAACGGGATTGATGCCAGTCCCGCAGGCTCACCGGTCCAGGTCATTCGACGCATTGTTTTGGACCAAGTCGTGATTGAAGTCATGGATCAAGGGTGTGGAATGACGGAACAATTCATCGAGCAGGAGCTTTTCAGGCCCTTTCGTTCGACCAAGGCCCACGGCATGGGAATAGGAGCTTTCGAAAGTCGCGAGTACATCCGGGAAATCGGTGGCGACCTCATCGTCCGCAGCCGCCCGTCGCGAGGCACCTCCTTCGAAATTCGCCTCCCCGTGTGGTCCGATCCCGCATGAATCCATCCCGCCCTACCCTGCTGATGGTTGAAGACGATCGTGGCCTGCAAAAGCAGATGCGATGGAGCTTCGACGCCTATGACGTGATCTTCGCCGAGGACCACGACAGTGCGATGGCCTCGATCCGACGGCACGAACCGGCGGTCATGACCCTCGACCTCGGACTGCCGCCTCACCCCGATACGACGCAAGAGGGATTCCGGATTCTGACGGCGGCCCTGGCCCTGAACCCAGGCCTCAAGATCATTGCCCTGACGGGTCAGCATGACCGATCCAATGCGATCCGTGCGGTGGGGCTGGGTGCTTACGACTTCTTTGCCAAGCCTTTCGAGCCCGACATCCTCGGACTGGTCATCGAGCGCGCCTTTCGGATGGCTGAGCTTGAGGCCGAGAACCGTCGCCTGCAGGACGCCGTCAGCGAAGATCGGGTGGCCGGACTGATCACTCGGGACCCGGTGATGCTCAAGATTGCACGACAGATCGAGCGACTCGCCCCGACTCAGGCCAGCGTCCTGCTGCTGGGAGAATCCGGGACGGGCAAAGAGATCATGGCCCGCGCGCTCCACCTGGGATCGACCCGCAAGTCCAAGCGCTTTGTTGCGATCAACTGTGCCGCGATACCCGATGCCCTGCTGGAGTCGGAGCTGTTTGGTTACGAAAAAGGCGCCTTCACGGGCGCAGTTCGCACCACGCCGGGCAAGGTTGAACTGGCTGATGGAGGCACCCTTTTTCTCGATGAGATCGGCGATCTTCCGATGGCGCTTCAGGCCAAGCTGCTGCGATTCCTCCAGGAGCGGGTGATCGAACGCATCGGGGGCCGTCAGGAAATTCCGGTCGACGTTCGCGTGGTCTGCGCCACTCACCGAAACCTGCAGGAGCGGATCCATAGCGGCGATTTTCGAGAGGATCTCTTTTATCGACTGAGCGAGATGGTCCTTCGTTTGACGCCGTTGCGTGAGCGGGTCGGCGATGCCGAACTGCTTGCCCATGCCTTTGTCAACCGCTTTGGGCAGGCCAATGGGCGCCCGCGCCTGAAGCTGCGCGAAGACGCCCTGGAGGCGATCGCACGCCACCCATGGCCTGGAAATGTTCGGGAACTCGAGAACGCGATCAAGCGCGCAGTGATCATGGCCGATGAGGAAAACATCACGGCCGAGGATCTGGGCCTGACTTCGCCTACCGAGGAGGCCGTGCTCACGCTGAGAGAGGTTCGCGACGAGGCAGAGCGAAGCGCGGTGATCCGGGCGATGGCCCGCGCGGACGACAACATCGTCAGGGCAGCGGAACTGCTCGGAATCAGTCGCCCGACGCTGTATGACCTTCTGACCCGCTACGGATTGCGTACGCCATGACCCCAATCAGGTTTCCCCTCGCCTCGCCCCAACGGGCTCTGGCCATCGCGTTGTCGATTTTCGCGCTCGCGGGTTGTACGGGGGACACCCCTGAAGCCCTGTTGAGCAAGGCACAGTCGGCTCTTGCCAAGGAAGAACGCAAGACGGCCGAGATTCACCTGAAGAACCTGCTGCAAGCTGACCCTCAGAACCGACAGGGTCGAATGATGCTTGCCGAACTTCATGTGTTCGCACGAGACGATCGCTCAGCCGCGAAGGAGTGGCAACGCGCATTGGATGCCGGTGCCGATGCCGACGTTGTGGTGCCGAAACTGCTGGCCTCGCTGCATGGGTCGAGTCGCTTCACTGAAGTGCACGCGGTCGCAGACCGATACCCCCTGAAAACAGAATCCGCCCAGGCCCAGGCGCTTTACTGGCGAGGTCAGGCGTTGTGGCAGGAGCGAAAGGCGGATCAGGCACGCAGGTTGTTCCAGGAGGCCCTGGTCCTGCAAGCCGACCATCATCCTTCGCGCCTTGCTCTCATCCGAATGCAGGTCTACCAGGACCCGGTACAGGCGCGCAACGCACTTGACGCGCTGCTCGAGAAAGCGCCGGCGATGGCCGATGCCTTGCTGCTGCGCGCGGAATTTGCGGTTTCGGAGCGCAACCTGACGCTTGCGCAGGAGTTGCTGCGCAAGGCCATCGCGGCCGACCCGAGACACCTGCAGTCCCGTGTTCGTCTGATCACCCTGCTTGCAGAACAGCGCGATTACAAAAGCGCCGAGGCGGAATACTCCAATTTGGCCACCAGCGCCAAGCAGGCTGTTCTGACTCGAATGATGAGGGCCCTGCTCGATCATCGTCAGGGTCGACTGCAACAGGCCAGCGACGGCATGGAGAGCGTCCTGAAAGGGGCCATGGATTACCCTCCGGCCCTCATTCTTGCAACGCAGATTGCACTGGCACGTGGCGAGGTTGAAAAAGCAGACCAATACGCCAAGCGCGTAGCGGAACTGACCGAACAGTCGATTCCCAGCCTGCGTCTTCAGGCGGCGGTGGCCCTCGCCCGCAATGAACCGGAACGGGCCCTGCAGATTGCCCGATCCAGGATCGACCGCGGCCAGGAAGATCCGGGGCTTCTCGCTCTGGCCGGCGAGGCATCACTGCGACGCAATGATTTCGCCGGCGCAATTGATCTTCTGGCGCGTGCAACCCGGGTGGACCCAAAAGACGCGAGCATGAGAACCGCGCTGGGCGTGGCCAGCCTGGCAGCCGGTAACGCCCGCGCGGGCTTTACGGAGCTTGAACAGGCTGTGGCGCTTGACGCGGATTCGACGCGAGCCGATCTGGTCCTGATCGGCCAGCGTCTGCAACGCGGCGAGTGGGATGCAGCGCTTGCCGCCATCGACCGGCTGGAACAAAAACAACCCGGTCGGGCGCTCACCGTCAATTTGCGCGGTGCGGCATTGCTGGCCAAGGGGGAGAGCAAGGCCGCCCGAAAAAGCTTCGAAGAGGCCCTCGCGAGAGAAAGCGGCTTTTTCCCGGCCGTGGCCAACCTGGTCCGGCTCGATCTGAATGAAGCGAAGTCGGCCGATGCTCTGCAAAGGCTGGAAGCCTTTGTCAAAGCTCAGCCTCGCGATGTCAATGGGCTGTTGGCGCTCGCTCAGCTGATCAATGCCCAGGGTGCAAAGTCCGAGGATGTCACCCGACTGCTGCGCCGGGCCCACGAGGCTGCCCCCACTCAGGTGGATGCGCTGATCGCCCTGGCCACCCAACTGATGCTCGACAACAAAGCCACCGAAGCCCTGCCCCTGGTTCAGAAGGCAGTCGCACAGAACCCTGAGGACCTGCGCCTTCTTGATCTGCTCGGAACACTTCATCTTCGAAACAAGGATCAGCAACAGGCGCTCGAAGTGTTTGCAAGAATCGTTCGAATCAAGCCTGACCTCGCCGCTGCCCACCAAAGACTCGGCGAAGTCAGAAGTGCGGCGGGTGATCAGAATGGTGCGCTGGCCAGTTTCAAACGCGCAGCCGAACTCGACACCAAGAACTACGGGGCGCGATTTGGCATGGCTGGAGCGCTCATCAAGGACGGACGAAAGGAAGAAGCGTTGCTGCTCGCCCGCAAGCTCCAGCAGGAGCAGCCCAGAAGTGCGGTGGGGTACATCCTGGAGGGTGATCTGCTGCTGGCGAACAGTCAGCCCAAGGACGCCGTTGCGGCCTATCGACGCAGCCTGACGATCGAGCGCAGCGCCATGGGCGCTCTTCGGGAATTTCAGACGCTGGTTCAGATCGGCGACCTCGAGCAGGCCGACGCTGCACTGAAAGCGAGCATTGCTGCAAGCCCTGACGACCTCGTGTTGCGCTCCTACGCGGGTCAGAGGGCGCTGGAAACCAAGCAGTGGAAGATTGCCGGGGAGCATTTCGAGCGGATCGTCAAGCGCAACCCGACGAGCGTCGAGGGACAGAACAATCTCGCCTGGGCCTTGCACATGCAGAATGATCCTCGCGCTGAGACCCATGCGCGGGCGGCCTTTCAGATCGCACCGCTTTCCGGCCAGGTTGCAGATACGCTCGGAATCATTCTCCTGACCAAAGGCCAGGTGGATCAGGCGCTTGATTTGCTTCGACAGGCGGCCCTATTGACCCCGCGAAACCCGGATATCCGGATTCACCTGCTTCAGGCCCTGCACAGAGCCGGGCGACAGGATGAGCTGCGCGCCCAGAGTGACTCATGGATCAGGGACTTTCCAGGCTCACCGCGAGTCGACGAGGTTCAGGCGCTTCAGAAGCGCACCGCGGGTGGGTAGGTCATGAGGACGGAAGGATCTGCGCCGAGCGCGCCTGTCGGTTCGATCGGAGCTGCCTTGGCATGTGCGGACTGACAGCGCGTTTTGACCCTCTGTCGGCCTCCATGGCCGATCCCAGGGCATTTGAACGGGTCAATGATCTGCAGTCTCACCGTGGCCCGGATGAGGGATCGGTTCATATCGAACCGCACATCGCCCTCGGGCACCGCCGACTTTCGGTGATCGATGTCGCCACCGGACAGCAACCGCTCTTCAATGAGGACCGGAGCGTCGTTGTGGTCTTCAACGGTGAAATCTACAACTACCCGACGCTTCGTGCGGAACTGATCGCTGCCGGACACCGATTCTCGAGCGTAAGCGACACCGAAGTGCTGGTCCATGGCTGGGAACAATGGGGCCCTTCCATGGTGACCCGTCTTCGCGGGATGTTCGCATTCGTTCTGTGGGATCGCAATTGCAAGACCCTGTTCGCGGCCAGAGATCGAATGGGCGTCAAGCCGTTGCACTACGGGCGACTTCAGGGGGGGACCTGGGCCTTTGGCTCGGAACTCAAGACCATCATCAATCAACCTGGGTTCAACCGACAGATTGATGCCCATGCGGTCGAGGACTATCTCGCCCTCGGCTATATCCCCGATCCTGAAACCTTCTGGGTCGGCGCACGCAAGCTACCCCCGGGTCATCGGCTGCTGATGCGTGTGGGTCAGAGCGAACCCTTGATCGACCCCTATTGGCAGGTTGATTTTTCGATCGAGCGTTCACTGAATCTCGCTGAGGCATCTGAAGAATTGAGAGCGCTGCTGCGCGAATCCGTTCAAATGCGTCTGGCGTCGGAAGTTCCCCTTGGCGCATTTTTATCGGGAGGAGTCGACTCCAGTACGGTCGTTGCAGTGATGGCCGAGTTGCAGTCTGACCCGGTTCAGACCTGTGCGATCGGATTCGATCAGGCCGATCACGATGAGTCTGCCCATGCCCTGGAGGTCAGCCGTCTGCTGGGGACGCATCATCATGCACGGCAGGTCAGTGCCGATGACTTTGGGCTGTTGACCACCCTGGCGGACCTCTTCGACGAGCCTTTCGCAGACAGCTCGGCCGTTCCCACCTATCGCCTGAGCGAAATGGCACGCCAACACGTCACCGTCGCCCTGTCGGGGGATGGCGGCGATGAAACCTTTGGCGGCTATCGTCGGTATCGCCTGCATCTGAATGAGGAGCGAGTCCGTCGTCTGCTGCCCGCAGGGCTGCGACAACCGGCATTCGGCCTGCTGGGACGGATCTATCCGAAATTCGATCAGCTCCCCCGGGTATTCCGTGGACGAACGACCTTTCAGGCATTGGCGCTCAGCACCTCGGAGGCCTATTTCAACAGCGTGGCTGTCATGCGAAACGAGGTCCGATCGGCGCTGAGATCAGAGGCGTTGACGCGCTCATTGGCGGGTTATCGCAGTGAGGATCGATTTCTCTCGATCGTTCGGCGCTGTGGCACCGATGATCCACTCAAGCAGATCCAGGCGATCGATTACGCCACGTATCTTCCGGGCGACATCAATACCAAGGTCGACCGTACGAGCATGGCGCACTCGCTCGAAGTCCGGGAGCCCCTGATGGATCACAAACTCATCGAGTGGGCAGCCCGTTTACCCAGCTCACTGAAGTTGAGAGGCTCAATCGGCAAGCGGGTCCTCAAGAGTGCCATGGCCAACACCCTGCCTCATCATGTCCTGCATCGCTCCAAGATGGGGTTCTCGGTCCCGCTCGCGAGCTGGCTGAGGGGGCCTCTGGCCCCTGCAGTCCGCGATCTTGCCCGTCAGCCCGCGCTGGCCGACAGTGGCCTGCTCAATCTGCCCTGTCTGCAGCAGATGACGCAGGATCATTTGAGCAAAAAGGCTGATTTCAGCCGTCCGCTGTGGTCTGTGCTGATGCTGGAAACCGTTCTGCGCCGCTGGTGAACGAAAAACCACCTTTTAGTCAGTCAGATCAACCGATCCAGACCGATTGATGAATAAATCACGACTGTTCCGGTTTTAAACACGGATGATCCCCGAGATGTCAATGCAAGCCCCGACCTCCCTGGCCAACCGGCCATCGTCAGTGTTGGTCACTGCCCCGCGGAGTCTGTCATGTCCATCATGAAACCCCTGATCATTGCACTGTGCACCAGTGCATCCTTGACCGGTCTGCTCGCAGGGTGTGCGACGCCAGCGAACCTTCCCGAGGCTCCGGCCAAGGCAGCCCAGCCCGACTACCTGTACAAGATCGGCCCGGGCGATCTCCTGCAGATCAGCGTATGGCGCCATCCAGAGCTCTCAGCCAACCTGCCTGTTCGCCCGGATGGCAAGATCACATCACCTCTGATCGAGGATCTGGTGGCCATCGGCCGCACTCCGGCCGAACTCGCCCGAGAAATCGAAGACAAGCTGAAGAAGTACATCCGCGACCCGAGCGTCTCGATCGCCGTCACCAGCTTTGTCGGCAACACATCGGCGCAGATTCGCGTTGTCGGACAGGCTGCCAAGCCTGCGGCAATCAATTACAAGCAGGGCATGACCTTGCTCGACGTGATGATCTCGGTTGGCGGGATCACCGAAATGGCTGCCGGCAACCGGGCAGTGCTGATCAGGCAGAGCGATGGCGGCAAGCAGTATTCCATTCGCCTGCGTGATTTGCTCAAGGGGGGCGACGTCTCGGCCAATGTCGAGCTGCTGCCTGGTGACGTCATCATGATTCCTGAAAGCTACTTCTGATCATGGCTCAATTCTGGCTCCAACTTCGCGAACTGCTCCCCGGTCTTTGGAAACATCGCTGGTGGGGGCTGCTAGCCACCCTGGCGACTGGGGTCATCGGTGCCCTCCTCGTGCTTGCCATTCCCTCTCGCTATGAGGCCAATGCCCGGGTCTTCGTGGACACGCAGTCCATTCTCAAGCCCCTGATGGCCGGGCTTGCCGTTCAGCCCAACCTGGACCAGCAGGTTCAGATGATGGCGCGCACTCTCGTCAGCCGGCCCAATGTCGAGCGCGTGCTCGCCATGTCCGACCTCGATCTCAAGTCCATGGATTCGCGTCAACGCGAAGCGATGATTGATGGCCTGATGAAAGACATCGTCTTCAAGGGGGCAGGCGGCAACAACCTGTACACCGTGACCTACCGCAACGAAGCGCCTGATGCTGCACGCAAGGTCGTTCAATCTCTTCTGTCGATCTTCGTCGAGGCCAATCTTGGCGACAAGCGTAAAGACGGCGAGCAGGCGAGAAAATTCATCGACGAGCAGATCGTGATCTACGAAAAGCGCCTTCTCGATGCAGAGAATGCGCTCAAGGACTTCAAGATCCGCAATATCGACGTGATGCCCAGGCTGTCGGCTGATTATGTCTCGACGGCCAATGCGGCCCAGAAAGCTGCGGAGGCGGCTCGACTTGAACTGCGACAGCTTGAAAACAGCCGCGAAGCACTGCGGCGCCAGCTGGCCGATGAGAAACCCCAGTTCGTGAGCGCCGAGCCCTTGCCCGGGGCACGCGGTACTTCGGTGGCTCGCGGACCGACCGAGGCCCAACTGCGTGCGGAGTCTGCGCGCAAGCGACTGGAGGAGCTGAGCCTGCGGTTCACTGACGAACATCCCGACGTCATCATCCAGAAGCGGGTTGTTCGAGACCTCGAGCAGTTGGCGGAATCCGAGCGCCGGATGTTGAACGACGGCGCCCAGGCCTCCCCGGGTTTCGCAACAACCATCATTCCGAACAAGGTCTACCAGGACATCAAGGTGTCTCTGGCCGACACGGAGTCCCGGATCGCCGCGCTGCGGGCCCGGGTGGCGGATGCGGACGGTCGACTGGCCCAGTCGCGCGCTGCAGTGAGCACGATTCCCAAAATCGAGGCTGAGTACACCCAGCTCAATCGAGACTATGAGATCAACAAGAAGAACTACGAAGCGCTGATCTCACGACGCGAGTCGGCTGCACTTTCCGGTGAAATGGAGTCACGGTCGGGGGTTGGCGAATTCCGTGTGATCGATCCGCCGCGGGTGACCCCCCATCCGGTCTTCCCAAATCGGGCGCTGTTGCTGACAGGGGTGCTGTTCGCCTCGTTGGCGGTGGGTCTTGCCCTGGCATTCGTGCTGCATCAGCTGCGCCCCGCATTTTTCGACGGCCGCAGCCTGCGCAAGGTGACCAGCCTACCGCTGCTCGGTACGGTCGGTCTGCTGAGCAACCCGGTTCGGTCCGCTCGCGAACGACGGGAGGTTCTCGCCTTCTCGAGCTCGACAGCCGCTTACCTTGCCCTGTTTGGATTGCTGATCGCGTGGTTCGCCTCACGCTTGTTCATACGCTGAGCCCAGGAGGCCTTCATGAGTCTGATTGAGAAAGCCGTGGATCAGCTGGCGCGCAACACCGCCACGGTCCCCCAGCCCAGTCAAGCTGCCGAGACAGGCGCGGGGCATCCACCCGAAATGTCCCTGATCGAGCGGGCCATCGCAGCAACCCCCATGGGCTCCCCGTCGGCCGAGAGCGCAAACAGGGGTCTGCGACCCGCGGTCGTCACGCCCGTGCGACCTGAGCGTGACTCGCGTCCGCCGATCCGACCCGTCGCCAGCCCGCGCCGCCCTGAACCGGTTCGGGTCAGCATCGAGACCCTTCGAGCGCGCGGCATGGTCACGCCAGACGCGGCTCCCACAGCCTTGAGTCAGGAATTTCGGGTCATCAAGCGCCCCTTGCTCGATAACGCCTTTGGCCGTGGCGTACCCGCCGTGGCCAACGGGCGACGGGTCATGGTGACCAGTGCCTTCGCCGGTGAAGGCAAGAGCTTTTGTGCCATCAACCTGGCCATGAGCATCGCGGCAGAGCGGGATACCCATGTCCTGTTGGTCGATGCCGACGTCGCCAAGCCGTCCATCCCCTCGGAGTTGGGCATCGAGACGGGCGCGGGTCTGATGGATTGTCTGATCGATCCCCAGCTGGATGTGGGCGAGGTGGTCATGCCCACCAACATCGATCGACTGTCCATTCTCCCAGCCGGGCGACGCCATGAGCACGCCACCGAATTGCTGGCCAGTGCTGCCATGGGGACACTGGTCGATCATCTTGCAAGCCGGTACGATGATCGCATCATCATTTTCGATTCACCGCCGATACTGATGACGACCGAAGCACGAGTCCTGGCCTCCTACATGGGACAGATCGTGATGGTGGTCGAAGCCGGCAGTACCGCGCGCGATGCGGTCTCGGATGCATTGGCAGCCATGGGTTCGCCCCAGATGGTTGGCATGGTTCTGAACAAGTCCCGCGAATCCCGGCATGGCGGCTATCAGGGATATGGCTATGGCTATGGCAGTTCAGACACATGAAACCTCCACCCAGCGACTGCGCATGAAGTGGGCCGGGCGGGCCGCGACGCTGCTCGCCTGGTTCAGTGGCGCTCTCGGCCTTTCCGGAGTCGCGGTCGCACAGACCAACGCCGTCGGGTTGCCCGCGGTGGGACAGGTGGGCGCCGGCCTGCGGGCTGCGAGCGAACCTGCACTTGCCGTCGGCCAGAGCATTCTGGTCCCTGGGGTGCGCGGCAATCTGTTGCTCAGCAACAACCTCGATCTGCGCCCCGATGGCCTCCAGACGGGTCATTGGCTCATCGAGGCCGCCCCCTATCTGGACTACCGAGCCGTCACAACACGTGGTCCGGTGCAACTCTACGGAGCGCTGAGAAGTCAGTTCCGCCAGGGCAGTACTGATTCCTTTCGGGTGCGTGGCGAGTTACGAGGCTCCACGAGCATCAATCTGATTGACGACTGGCTTCAGGTCTTTGCTCGTGGCTCGGTGCAGACCGTCAATCTCGATCCCTTCCGGGCCAGTTCCGCCGACCCAGGCTCGCAGTCAGGGAACACCGGAAGCCTCAGGGACTTTGAAATTTCTCCTGCAGTATCGCGTCCCCTGGAGGGCGACGGAAGCTGGAATGCCGCTTATCGAATCCGTTCGATTGATCTGGGCCAGGCGACTCAGCTTGCCTCGATCTACGGCGGCAGCAACGTTCAACAGACCGTTCAGGCTGGCATCAAGACTGATCTGAGCCGCCGCATGCTCGGGCTGTCCGCAGAGGCTCGCTCCACATGGACGGATTACCGGAATGGCCTGGACTACAAAAACGCTGAGGCCGACCTCCTCGGATGGCTGAGAATCGGACCCGCGCTTCGCGTGGGCGCTGGATGGGGATGGTCCTCCAATGACCGGCTGATCAACACCACCGGACAGGATCAGGGCTCGGGGGCGGTGGCCGCCGTTGAATGGACTCCGACTCCGCGAACCTTGCTCAAGGCGCGCTGGGCGGATCGCTACTCAGGCGACCAGATCTCGGCAAGCGCCGATCATCGTTTTGGGCTCTGGAACTTCGGGTTGGCCTATGGTCAGGGTGTTCAAGACGGCAACCTGTCGAATCTCTACGGGTTATTGCGTCAGCAGCAGGCGCTCAGCCCAAGCCCCACCGCTTCGGCGCCCCGCTCGGGTGGCGTGGTGGCTGGACTCGAATCCAGCCCAGCGGCGGTGGTCGCCTCGACGATCAATCCTGCCCTGCAATTCGCAGGACTGCTGCCAAGCCCTCTCGTCTACTTCGAACAGGGCACCGCAACCGCGCGAATCGTCGGTGCACGCACGGCGATTCAGGCGGCTCTTTTTTTCAATGACCGCCGCTCGGCAATCAATCTGGGAGGCCTTGGGATCACAGACCTGAATCAACGTGGACTGTCGCTCGCGGCTTCCTATCAGCTCGACGGTATCCAGACGCTGAACCTGGGCATGCGATATACGCTGACCGATTCTGACAGCAATGCGTCCGAGGCCCGATTGTCGACCCTCATTGGCTCTTGGGATGTACGACTGCGACCGCGATGGATTGGATCGCTGGGCGCCCGACTGCAGAAGCAAACGGGAAGCGGCGTCACCGTTCAGTTTGATGAAGCAGCGCTCTTCATCGCCACAGACTACCGCTTTCAATAACACAGGACGCCGAATGTACGAAAGCCATTTCGGCTTCAGTGCCAAGCCTTTTCAGCTGAATCCCGACCCCGATTTCTTCTTCGGCAGCCGCGGGCACAAACGTGCCATGGCCTATCTCGAATACGGCCTGCATCAGGGCGAAGGCTTCATTGTCATCACTGGCGAGGTTGGCGCAGGCAAGACCACTCTGTTGCGAGGACTGCTCAGACGCATCCCTGCCGACACAATCGTGCCGGTTCAGATCGTCAGTACACAGGTTGACTCCGACGATCTGCTTCGGCTCGTTGCAACAGCCTTTGGACTCCCCTCGGGGGGTCAAGACAAGGCGACCCTGCTGACGCGACTTCAACAGCATCTTGAGTCACTTCACGCTGAGGGCCGACGTGCGCTGCTGATTGTTGATGAAGCACAGAATCTCTCAGCACGTGCGGTCGAAGAGCTGCGCATGCTGTCCAATTTTCAGGTGGGTACGCGCTCGCTCGTGCAAAGCTTCCTGGTGGGTCAGCCCGAGTTCCGCGAGATCATGCAGCGCCCCGAGATGCGGCAGCTCAAGCAGCGAGTCATCGCGTCCTATCATTTGGGTCCGCTCGACGCGACTGAAACCAGAAACTACATCGAGCATCGCCTGCGACACGTTGGCTGGGCCGACCGACCTGCATTTGAGTCCATTGCTTTCACGGCCATCCATGCAGCAAGTGAAGGCATTCCGCGCCGCATCAATACGCTGTGTGATCGACTGCTGCTTGCCGCGTTTCTGGGCGAAAAGCCCCAGATTACCGAAGCCGATGTTGCAGCAGTCGCCAAGGAGCAGGCTCAGGAACTGGGTGGAGATGAACCGGCCGGCCCTGACTCCAACGCACCCGCAGATACACAGCTTGCTTTCAATGATTCGGCTCGCCTGCAAGGATCGCCCGCCAGTGAGGCGGCTCGACGGGCGGTTCGTGCTGCTGCAATCGCGATGCCTGCTGCACCTCTTGCTGATCGACTCGCGCAGCTTGAAGAGCGAATCGAGATGCTCGAAGCCTCGAACGCCATGATGTTCAATCTGATGCGCAAGGTCCTGCGCATCATGAGACAGCCTCTTTCTGGGGGTTCGGCGGCATCCGCGAAATCGACGGAGATGGGGCCTGGCATCGATCCCTCCGGATCGACGAAGGCAAGCGAGGAACCCGCTCAAACCCCAACCCACCCGGGGGCTGGGCCATCGGCATGAGCCTGATCGCACCTACGTCCCCTTCGCAATCCGAATCGATTCTGAACGCCTTCACGATCGATGTTGAGGACTGGTTTCAGGTGGCCGCTTTCGCGCGCGTCATTGATCGCAAGGACTGGAATGGGCTCGAATGTCGAGTAGAACGCAATGTCGATCAGTTGCTCCAGGCATTGGATGACAAACGCGTCACAGCGACATTCTTCACCCTGGGCTGGATCGCGCAGCGCTATCCGAAGATGATCGGCAGAATCACCGCGGCAGGCCATGAACTCGCGAGTCATGGATTTTCACATCACATGATTCATGAACTCAGCCCGGAGCAGTTCAGGCAAGATGTGATCCAGGCCCGCGAGACGCTCGAATCTCTTTCAGGCAGGGCAGTCGTTGGGTATCGTGCGCCGAGTTTTTCGGTGGGACCCCGTACGCTGTGGGCGCTCGAGATCCTTGCAGAGACCGGTCACCGATACAGCTCCAGCATCTACCCGATCCGTCATGACCTTTACGGGATGCCGCAGGCGCCGAGGTTTGCACATCATCGAAGCGGCCTGCTCGAGATCCCAGCCACATCGGTCCGCTGGATGGGTCGAAACTGGCCCGCCTCGGGCGGAGGCTACTTCAGGCTGCTGCCTTATTCCTGGTCGCGACGCAGCCTGACCCGCGTCAACCGCATCGATGCGAAGCCCGCGGTGTTCTATTGCCATCCCTGGGAGATTGATCCAGAGCAGCCGCGAGTTTCTGGCGCCGGACTGAAATCCAAGTTCCGGCATTACGTCAATCAGAAAAGCATGCTTGCAAAACTCAAGCTGCTGCTTGGTGATTTTTCATGGGGCCCGATGCAGAGGGTATTTGACCTTGGATGACGGGTTGATCTCTACCCCGATCCAGGTGTCGGCTGCCAGAACCTGCGACTCGCCCGCCTGGAATGCCTTTGTCAAGGCACACCCTGAAGCCACGGTTTTCCATGATTGGCGGTGGCTGGAGATCGTCGAGGACGCCTTCAGGCATGCCAATCGCTCGCTGATCGCGTGGCAGGGTGACCACATCGTGGGCGTTCTGCCCCTCATGGAGGTGAAGACACTCCTGTTTGGTCATTCGCTTTCGAGCCTTCCATTCTGTCAGTGGGCTGGCCCCCTGACCACAGGACCCGAAGCAGCGGCTGCGCTGCGAGCCTTCGCAGTGGAGTGCGCTCTGGATCTTGGTGTCGCTCGGCTCGAGCTTCGTAACACCCGATCCAGCGAATCCGGTTGGCCTACTCAGGATCAGCTGTATGTACTCTTCAGAAAGCCGATCGCCGCAGACCATGACAGCAACCTCAAAGCGATCCCCCGCAAGCAGCGGGCCATGGTCCGCAAGGGGATCGCGAATGGCCTGAACGCAGAGGTCTGCAGTGTTGAATCATTCCACCGCCTGTACACCGACAACGTCCATCGTCACGGAACCCCCTGCGCTCCCTTGAGATTCTTCAAGGCCATTCAAGCCGCCTTTGGCAATGAATGCGAATTCCTCATGGTCAAAGATACAGATGGCGCGGATCTCAGCTGTGTCTTGACGCTTTATTGGCGCGATGAGGTTTTCCCGTTCTATGCGGGTGACTCTGAACGGGCCAGAGTCCGTGCCGCCAACGATTTCAAGTACTGGGAAGTCATGCGCCGCGGAGTCGAACGGGGCTGCACCACCTTCAACTATGGCCGAAGCAAACGCGGCACCGGCTCGTTTGATTTCAAGCGCAATTGGGGATTTGAGCCCGAGCCGCTCTTCTACGAATACTGGCTCGCTCACGGTCAGACCCTTCCGTCATTGAACCCAAGCAATCCCAAGTTCAGGATGGTGATCGAGGGCTGGCGGCGAACACCGAGGTGGATCGTCAATCGATTGGGGCCCGTGCTGGTCAGGGGACTGGGATGACCTTCGGGGCGTCGATTTTTCGGCGAGCGAGTCAAGGAAGATTGACGACGCTGGCATTTCACCAGCTACCTCAGGCGCCCGACCCCCTTAGACCCGAAGAAACAACACTCGCGGACTTCGAACGCATTCTTGCAGCCATGCTTCGTCGATTCCACGTGCTGTCGCTTGATGAAGGAATTACCCGTCTGCGTGCGGGGAATCTCCCGCCGTGCAGCGCGTGCATCACGTTTGATGATGGCTATGCAGAATGGCTGCCCAATGTTGTTCCGATACTGGAGCGATACGGGGTCCCTGCCACGTTTTTCGTCACCGTCGGGCAACTCGACGGTAATCCGCTCTGGAACGAACGCATCCTCAACGCGATCCATAAAGCACCTCAAGACACGCCCCCACTGGCCTGGGCCGGGCTGCCCGAACTGTCTTTCAGCGGGATGGCCAACAGACAACAGACCGTGCGCGTACTCGACGCGTACCTCAAGTATCAGGAGCCTGATCGGCGGATAGCGCTGCTCGCAGCGCTCGAGTCACATACCGGAACCATCAGCAAGGGCTTGCCCACGCTCAGCGTGAAGGCGCTCAAGGAGATTCATGCGCGTGGATTTTCGATTGGCGCCCACACGGTTCACCACCCGATCCTGAGCCGATGTTCTGAAGAAACGGCGCTTGACGAAATCGTTGGCGCCAAGAAGAAACTGGAAGAACTGATCCAGGCAGAGATTACGGCGTTTGCTTACCCCAATGGTCGATTCGGTCGGGATTTTGATCGCCAACATGTGGCGATGGTTGAACAGGCGGGCTACCGTTGTGCGATGACGACGGATCCGGGTGTGGCCACCGCAAAGACATGCCTCATGCGACTTCCAAGGTTCACGCCCTGGGGTCCTGGAAACGGCCGTATCGATTTCCAACTGCTGCGAAATCTTCGCACGACAGGTCCCGACACTGAGGTCTCCACTCAAACCGATCGTCGGGTCCTGATGGTGGCCTTCCACTTTCCGCCACAGTCGGGAAGCAGTGGAGTTCTGCGGACCTTGAACTTTGTCAAGTACCTGCCTGCCTCGGGTTGGCAGACCTCCGTGCTGACCGTTCAACCCTCAGCGTACGAAGAGCAGAGAAACGATCTGGTACCGAGCGTGCCGACCGCGACACGCATCATTCGAGCCGGAGCGCTTGATGCTGCCCGACATCTTTCCATTCGCGGTAAATATGCCCGTGTTCTGGCGCTTCCCGATCGATGGTCCTCCTGGTGGTTCGATGCAGTGAGAACGGGATTGAAGGAAATTCGGCGAACGCGGCCCGACATCATCTGGAGCACTTACCCGATCGCTACAGCGCATCTGATCGCAGCGACCCTGGCTCAGATCAGTCGTCGCCCCTGGGTCGCGGACTTCCGCGACCCGATGGTGACCGATGAATTCCCGACGGAACGGCTGCTTCGCAAGGTCTGGATCTGGCTGGAAGGCAAGGTGCTCGCGAGTGCATCCGCATGTGTTTTCACGACCCACGGCGCGGCTCAGGCCTATGCTGAGCGCTATCGCAGCCTTGGTGTTCGCTGCTGCGTGATTGAGAATGGCTATGACGAAGAAGTTTTCAAGAAAGCTGTGCCCAACAGGCACGGGGTCCCGGATCAGACATTGCTGCTTCTGCATAGTGGCCTGATCTATCCACAGGATCGAGACCCTGGAACTTTTTTTTCGGCGATCCGCAGCCTGCTCGATGCTGGCACGCTTGATCCGTTGAGGATCCGAATCCGCTTTCGAGCGCCTCATCATGAGGACGAGGTTCTGCTTTGCGCAAAGCGCTGCGGTGTCGAGGACTTGGTTGAGGTCGCGCCACCTCTGCCTTACCAGGAAGCGATTGCCGAAATGATGGGAGCCGATCTGCTGCTGGTCTTTCAGGGGACAAAGTTCAACCGACAGGTCCCGGCAAAGATCTACGAGTACATCCGCACGGATCGACCCATCCTGTGCGTTGCAGACAAGGATGGGAACACATCGAAAGAACTCGCTGAAATCGAAAACACCTATGTTTCAGACATTCATTCCAGCGAGGACATCGGCCAACGCCTCAGGGAATTTCTTCATCTCGGCCAATCCGGGATGGATCAACCCCGCAAATCAGGCATTCCCAGAAAGACCATCGATCATTCGAGGCGGTCGAAAACTGCCACGCTTGCCAAGCTCCTGGATGAGGTGCGTGACGGTCGCTCGATTTCCGCCGGTCGACCGCGCTAGATCAGTCTCCGAAGCGACGCCCACACGAGATGCCGCGTGTAGAACACGTACGAGTAGCCCCCGTTGATGAGGCAGGCCCAATGAGCTGCCCAGGCGGCGCGGAGATGTTCTTGTTCCTTGAGAATGACTGATTTGACGTTGAGCGACCGGCAGCGTTTTTTTCTCAATGCGCGCTTGACGGGGTCCGGGAGTGCAAGCGCGAGAATCTGAGAGAGGACCTCGGATTCAGCGAGCAAGTAAGGAAGGGAATGAGACACGGAGGCGCCGTGATCTTCGTACTTGACGTAAGTCTGGATATCCTCGAAGGCAATTTTCCTGCGTCTGGAGTAGATATCGAAGAAAACATAGGTCCACTCAAAGTACCTGAGATTAATGTCGAAAACATCCGTCCACAGCGCACGGGCCCTGAACATCGGCGCAGCCGATCCTATCCAGTTGAAAATCGTGAGGGCTGCGAGCCCATCCCGTTCAATCGATGCCTTTTCCTGCTGAGTGATCACGGGCTGCCGACCATCGGAAAAAACGACGACCCCGTTGGTCACAACCACGTCGACCTCCGGATCCGCTTCAAATGCTTGAATGCGGCGTTCCAGAGACTCAGGGAGCAACTCGTCATCATCGTCGAGGAAACAGAAGAATTCGCCTCTGGATTGGAGCAAACCTGCATGACGTGCCCTCGAGACATTGCCCTCTTCGAGGTAGCTCCATCTCAATCTTTCGGAGACCTCGAAGCGGGCCGCAATGTCTCTTGCGACTCTGGGGCCATTACAGACAACAATCACCTCCAGATCGACATGTGTCTGGTTCAGAACACTGCTGATTGCACGGGTAAGGGAGCCGACTTTGGTCAGCTCACAGGTTGTGGGGATGATCACCGATACGAGGCGAGCCCCAGGGCTGCCCTGCAATGACAGGGAACCTGGTTCGACGACACCGGGTGTCAGCCGATCTCCAACATCAGGGGGCGTCAGTTCAGAGGTCGATCGGTCCACGCCGGATGATGGAATCAAAATAATCCGGATGCAAGGACCCGCGCTTCATCTCGGCAGAATGGCCATCTTGGGGTTGCTACTCCACTGCGCCCTGGAATACCCGTTTGCAAACGCCCAGTTCCATGCCTGATCGCCCTTGGGCTGATCTCTCAGGAACGACATGGCTGCAATTGCAAATACACTGTAGCCGTGTTCGAGATCGTTGAGGTTCGTTTCCCAACTGGATGTCCACGACGTGTATCCATCAAAGGCATCCTCCCAAGTCTGGAAGAAACCTCCAGTCTTCTTTGCCACAGGAATACGATAATCCGACATATGACGCGGGTCAGCCCCGACCGCTGTCGCCAGGGAGATCCAGGATTGAGCGGCCCATCCCAGCAATTCCTGCGCCCCGAAACCGAGCTCACTCACATGCCCCAGCGACTGGAGCATCATGCTGTGTTGCCACGGACTGACCCCGGTCGCAACATCGGTTGCACTGATGCCTTCCAAGGTGGTCGCACCACCACCATTCCAGAATCGCAACGGATTCGCCTGCATCAGGGCATTTGAAGCCCACCATGCCCGGATCGGGTCTGCGCCAGTACCAATGCGCACTCCCTCCATCTGACGCAAAGCCTGTTCGGTGGCACGCGTGAAATAGGCCTTTTCGGCACTCTGATCAGGCGAGGCCCAGGCAGCGCGGGCACGGGTACGCAGGACCCAGGCCTGGCCCCTGAGCTGCTCCTGAATCACCGTGTCCCGCGGCCCACGACCAGACGCCCAGGTGGCCGTCCCAGGGTTTGAAATGAACAGCCCCCAGCTTGCCCAGAATTGCAATTGTTCGAGATACCAGTAATCACCGGAGACCAGATACATCGAGTACCACGGATCAGGCTGGTGAGCGCCGTCGGCCACCCAGCCAGAATTCGAGCTCGGGCTCAGCACATTGAAGCGATCAACGGATGCAACGGCAGAGCCATTCAGATAAGCATTCCCCGTGAACAAGAACTGAGTGGGGAATCCGTCACGCGTTGCAGGCAGACCGAGTCCAGGCGTAGCTGTTGACTGATCGAACGGGCGATCGGAACCAGTTCGATAATGCATCTTCCACGCGGCGGCTAGATCGGTCTGCTCGGCCACTGCAGACTGAAGCCGAGCATCATCAGAATAGAGCGAAGCGACATGCCAGCTCGGGAACAATCCGATCTCAGGACGACCTCCCGTGTTGGGCATGTACTTCGTCCACATTCCAGCTTCAAAAGGCCCCTTGCGCGCTGCCCCCCAGCGCGCGACCAGACCGGCCACTGCAGCAGAGGACAAGGCGATGCGGCTGTCGTAATTCGGGATGGCACGGGTCGAGGCAAGGTAGGCAATGCCGTGGTCGATTCCCAACTTGGCAACAGGCTTTGCAGAGCCGACCCAAAACTCGCGAGTCCATCGCGATCCGGCGGTATGGACAAACAGCGGACTGTCATACTGAACCGTTCGACTTGAATATCCGGTGGAGATCCGAACCGAATACGATTGATCCTGCAGTTTCGAGGTGTCTGACACCTCGAGAATGACCCGGATACGATAGAGATCAAGCCCTTCCCACTGCTGAACGTGAACGACGGGACGCAGACTTTTCTGGGCGTCAGTTCCGACATCGAAACGCTTTGTGATGTGGTCACCGATGATCCAGGACTGGCTGACGGGACCACTCATCCAGGAGCGCGAAGCCCCCGCTGCGATCATGTCACGGGCAGAAACGCTCCCGGTGACGGAGCCCGAAAACTCAAGGATCACATCGAAGTTCCTGGATGGCTCAAGCAGCCGGCTCGCATCAGCATTGCCAGGCAATGCACAGACCCCGGCGCTGATGTTCAGCGATGTTCGGCTGGCAGCAGCGACCGAAGGCACAACAGTCGACAGCACCGCAAACTTCACTGACCCATCCGACCAGCGATTCTTGATATCAGCCTGGGTCTGAAGAGCGGCTCCCGAGAGACTGAAGATCGGGCAGGATCCCGAAGGAATTTCGCCCGCTTTGAATGGCCGGCCGATCTGAAGCGGATAGGCCGTCACCGTGGAGCTCGAGGAATTGTTCAGCCGAATCAGATTCTGAGCGGCGTCAGTGGTTGCCAAGACAACCGGCGTGACGCTTGGGGTCGTGACGCTTGGGGTCGTGACGCTTGGGGTCGTGACGCTTGGGGTCGTGACGCTTGGGGTCGTGACGTTGGCGGGCACAACGCTGGTACCTGATGCGAGTGATGTGGACTCGATCAACGGTGTCGTGCTCGAAGGGGTTACGAGTGGGATTGAAAGTGGCTCGGGCGGAATCGGCGCTACGGCTGACTCCGCAGGCAGGCTGACGCTTGAAGCCTTCTCGATTGCAAGCGCACTGCCCGAGGGCGCCAGTGCCACAAGATCTGCGCCTCCGCAGGCACTCAACGCAAAAGAGAGCAATATCGAACCGCAAGTCATGACGACGGACCGATCAGAATGAGTGAATGACGCGACCCGGACTCGTCCGCTTTGAAACATGAAGACCTCGGAGGTTTGCTGGCAAATTCAGCCAAACGAACTGGCTGAAAGCAGCATCGGCCTCCGGTCTTCAATTGTTTAAAGCGATCTGATCAACGGACGTGGTGAGCGACTAATCGGAGCTCAGTCCCAAGATCACCTCCGGATCCTTGAGACACAGCATGCATCCCAGAAGAATGTAAAGACCCTCCCAGTAGGCAAGGCTGAGAAATGCTCCACCGATCAATACGCCCGAGAGTGCCAGGAGCATATGCCGCCTGAGGTCCAGACCCGAAGGGTCGAATTCAGTCTGATCCAAGTGCTCCAGTCGAGGCGGAGGTGTTGCTCGCAGCGCGACGAATATAAGCAGGAGCATCGCAAACAATCCGGGGTAACCATGGTCGCCGAGTACTTGAAAATAGATGCTGTGAGCAGCACGTGGAATGCTTCCTTCTGGTGCGTATTTCGAGAAGCGCTGGGCGTCTCGGTAATGATCGAAACCCCCACCCAAGGGCTCTTTGCCAGCCAGGGTCAGAGCTGTACCCCAAGCCTGAAACCGACCGATCACCGATGCGTCGTCGCGGTACTCGCTGATCGTGTCGACACGCTCATGGAATCGCTCCGGCAAGGCAGACCAAATCAAGATTGATGCGGGAAGTGCGATGGCCAGCAATCGCCAGCGAGACCCCTTCAACATGAAGGCCGCCAGAAAAGCCACTGCAAGGAGTGTCACGATGCCTCCACGCGACCAGGTGCCCATGGAGACGACCAGACAAGCGACAAACACCGCCCAGAGCGCGATCCTCCACCGCAGCAAGTCCACGTGTCTGGCAAAGTAGACCAGCAGCGGCAAGCACATCACAAGCGCCACAGCGAAATGATTGTTGTCAGCGATCATGCTGTCCGGCGGACCAGAAATGCCCTTGCTGGTAAATACGTTGAGCACCGAGTAAGCGCCTTTGACCGCATGGAATGCGACGCTTGCAACCAGTGCAGAAAGAATCCAGAGCAGATCTTTACGTGAGCGAATCGATGCAAGGGTCAGCACAAGTGCAGCCTGAATCTTCACGAAATAGAGGAACCGATCCAGCGACCAGGGTTGCGCGTGGTGAACCAGGGTGGACAGCGTCACAACAAGCAGAAAGGGAAGAAAAACGGCATAGCGCTTCAAACCCAGAGCAAAACTCGCCTTTGCACTGAACATGACAGAAATCAGCAGCACCGCGAAGTAGATCGCAGCCCAGGGAAACTGGGCTGCGAATCCAAACGCGAGCTTGTGGAAGCTGCCAACGCTGATCACGATATAGATGGCGGCCGCCAGCACAGGCCGGGCCAGTGCAAACGGCATCGCTCCGAGAAGAACGACAAGCAGCAAAAGATCACGCATGCTGTTGCCCCATCCGGTCGTCGGTTGCCATCAGTTCTTGAATCAGCTGATCCAACTTGCCCAGACTGGCCGGCCATGTTGCATGCTGACGGATGGCTCGACGTCCCTTGAGTGACAGCCTTCTTCTTTCAATTGGCGAGTCGAGCAGCCAAACACAGGCATCAGTCACCTCGTCGACCTGATCTGCTGTGAGAACACAGGCAGCCAACTCAGGATCGAGCGCCGCTGCACATCGCCGGGATGTGACAACAGGAACCCCCATAGACATAGCCTCCAGAAGTTTGTTTTGCACTCCACGCGCAATTCGCAAGGGAGCCACCATCGCCGCCGAGCGTCCAAGATAGGGGCGTACATCCGCAACAGTCCCGGTCACCTCAACCCCCTGAATACGGTCAAGCGCTTTCACACGACTCGAAGGGTTCGCTCCGATGATCAGAAATCTGGCCTCTGGGTAGCGGTTCAGTACACCCGGCCAACAATGCGCGACAAACCACTCAACGCAATCGACATTCGGCAGATAGTCCATGCGACCAACGAAGCAGAATTGGAGCGGATTGCTCTCCTGCGAGACTGGAGCGAAGTAAAAGCGATCGACGCCGTTGGCGAACCAATCTGCCTTGGAAGCCTCGGGACAAATCATGCGCAGCGATTGCAGTTCAGACGGTGTCGCCACGGAACTTGCCGACACGCGACTTGCGAGCGAATGCTCGAGAGCGTTGACCAACCGGGCTTCACGCCGATACACCCAACGCATCACGCCGACGGACTCACTCGAAAAGATTGACCACTTCATGGAGTCCATGTCACAGAAATCCATCAAGACCTTGCAATCCGACCTCACCACCAAGGGACCGATCGACGAGGAATGCGCGATGATCAGATCAAACCTCTCCGATGCCAGCAGCGTTGTCATCGCAGCCCGCACTGGCGGAAGACAGAAATATGACTCCGAGAGTGAACGGCCTGATAGCCAGCCGAGGCCGAGTGACAACACAGTTTGGAACCGACTCACGGAAGGTGCCGTGCAATGCGACACCCTTTCGCGCAGCTCAGCAAGGCCCGCACGCTCGTGCTGAGTGCGGGTCATCGAGAACACATGGACTTCATGCACTCGCTGCAAATGCTCGATGATCTTGAGCGCACGAATCTTGCCTCCACCGTCTGCTGGGTATGGGAATCGATGACAAACGAACAGGATCCGCATGGCTTACGACAACGATTTGGAGCGTTTATTCGACTCTGCCAGTGCGTAGGCGGTTCGATACTTTTCTACGCTTTTTGACCAAGTACGCTGTGTTTCGATGAACCTGCGTGCGTTGGAACGAATTTTCTGCCCGGAGTCGGGGAGCGCCAGGCAACGCTCCAACGAAGCGCACAAATCCGAAAGATCATTCGCCTTGAATAAAAATCCGGTTTCTCCATCGACGACCAACTCTTTATGACCTCCGACGTCTGAAGCGAGGAAAAGGCGTCCCTGTGCCATCGCTTCCAGCGGTTTCAGCGGGGTTACAAGCTCTGTCAACCGCATTGAGATTCGTGGGTAGACGAGGATGTCCACGACGGAATAGAACCGTCCCACATCTGAGTTGGGCACTCGTCCTGTAAACACGATTTCATTGACCAGACCAAGACGCGCAGCTCGGGATTTAAGTTGTGCTTCCTGCTCACCGCCGCCGACCAGGAGCAGTTTTATTTTGTGACCACGATCGATCAGTGCCCTGAGCGCATCGATGAGAAAATGCAGGCCCTCGTAATGATAAAAAGAACCGATAAAGCCAAGGACAATATGGCCATCCAGCGCGAGCTTTTGGACAAGGTCTCTATCTACGGGGGAGTCGGCCTTGAATTTTTCTGGGTTGACAGCATTCGGTATAACCGTGAGCTTGGCAGCCGGAACTCCTCTGCTAACGATATCGTTTCTCAATCCCTCGCAGATCAGCGTCACTGCATCTGCACGCTTCACAGCCCAGGTCTCAAGCATTCTGCTCAGCATATATCGTGGGCCGTCCTGGCGGATCGTTCCGTGATCAACTGCAGCATCTTCCCAAAACGCCCGAATTTCGTATACGACTGGTATATTCAGTTTCTTTCCCGCTGAAATCGCTGGCAACGCATTCAGCACAGGCGAATGAGCATGGATGACATTGGGCCTGATCTCTTCAGCCAATTCCAGAATCCTGTGTTTCGTGAGTCTGATCTGAGTCAGCAGTGATTCAGCTCCAGTTGCAGGAGTGCGATAAAAGCGCAGATCTGAAAAATCCTCAGTCAGAACTTCACATTTCCCTTGCTTGGGGGTCGTCATCATATAGGGTTGCCAGCCAATCCTCATCTGCTCTCTGACGATGGCCTCAGTGCGAAAAGTGTAGCCGCTATGCAGAGGGAGGGAGTGGTCCAGTACGTGAAGGATTTTCATCGCCGCCTTCCTTTCAATGGCCAGTCAATTTGCAAAATATCAGTTTGCGGAGTTTCTTCGTGTATCATCAATTACTGGCGGATAATCAGATAGACCCTGTCTTATTGATACTGATTCATCCCAAGCGAGACGAAGAGACAACGGATAACGACTCGACCAAAAGATTGACCGGATGAGTCCAGCTGTGATTGTTTGCATAATCCAGAATCGGCTGCTTTCGCCAATCCTTGCGCAACGAATCATATAGGGCCGCTCTGAATGATTCCGGCTCCCAAAACGGTACCACTACCCCGAGCTCAGGTCCGCTGACGACTTGTGAATTCCCACCGACATCGGTTGTCACCACTGGCAATCCACAAGCCATTGCCTCAAGAAAGACGTTAGCCCATCCCTCATGGGCGGTAGCCAGCGCAAATACATCTCCTGCACTGTAGGCCCACCGCATTTCGTCCGGAGCAATTGCGCCGGCAAACACAACCTCCGCGGCCACCTCGCACTGTTGGGCAAGCATTCTTAGCGATGGCCCGAGATCCTCCTGGGTGGTACCCGTGCCAACAATCAGTAAGCGCGCCTCAGGAAACGATCGGTGCAGGTCAGCAAACACGGGAATCAGCCTCTGAAAACCCTTTCGCTCGACCAACCACCCTGCACTGACGATCACCTTGTGGTTTGAGTCAAATCCAAAACGCTGGCGCGCCGTCTTTCCATCGACAGGGAAAAATCGCTCAAGATCCACGCCATTACGAACGACCTGCATCCTGGACTCAGGCTGCCCCAACCTTATTCCCACATCACGTTTGAGTGCCTCGGAGACAGCAAAGATTCGACTCGCTTTGCTCAGTGCCTTTCGCATTGCAGGCTCACGTGATGTACCTATCAGCCATTCATCCTTGCTACCGCGCAGCGTAATAGTTAACGGCAGTCCATGCCTAGATGCCAGCAAACTCGCCGCATAACCGTCTGGGTATACGAAATGAGCATCCAAAACAGTCGGATTAAATTCGGTCTTGAGTCGATCAAGCGTTCGTGAACTGCCAATCGCCATCATTCGTCCATCGAGTCCTTTGAAAAAAGCAGGAAGACTGAAAAATCTAGGCCGATAGACGGTGATTCCATCGATGACTTCCACCTTAGCTCCCTTTGGCCTGAAATTGGGTCTGAACAGCCGGATGAGCTTATCGAAAGGTGACCAGGCTTGAGGCGAAACCACGACGATAGGCATGTATTTCGCCACTCGAAACATTCGCTCTTTAATGAATATTCCCGCCTGGGGTGAAACGCGAGATGGAAACAGACTGGAATACACGATAACGCGCGGAACAAGACTCATCTCGCCGCAGCTGGTCTGCTTGCCGCAGCTGGTCTGCTTGCCGGAGCTGGTCTGCTTGCCGGAGCCCACGCCATCAAAGATCTCCTGCCAAGACGCAGCCATGACTTGAAACGAAAAATGCCTGATGGCATGGTGCCGATTGGCCAGCCCCCACGCAGAAATTGAGTCAGGGCTGTTAAGCAAAGAAACCAGGGCGCCTTCAATTGCTTCGGAACTGCGCTCGACAACTCCTGCACCCTGAATATCAGGCAAACTTTTTTTTACATCACCCACATCCGTTGCAATGACCGGAAGTCCACTGAGCATTGCCTCTATCATGGAAATCGGCAATTGCTCGGTATCGGACGAGAGTACAAAAACATCGAGTTTCTTGAGAAAAGAAGCCGTGTCCTTTACAAATCCATGGAATTCGACAAATTTCTCGATACCCAATTGCCTGCAACGCTGTCTAAGGTCAAGTTCAAGATCGCCGTTGCCGCCTATCATCAATCGCGCCGGCAACCCAGCGCGAACCCCCACGAATGCATCGATCAGGCGATCCAGCCTTTTTTCGTGACGCAAGCCTGCAAGTGTGCCAATCACCCATTCCCTGCTGGCGTTTGGGACAGGCTTTCCATTCTTCGAAGGGGGCTCGGGTTTGAATTTTTCGGGGTCTACGCCATTCGGTATGACGGAAAGTCGGTCGGACACAATTCCCCACTCGCGGCGGGCAATCTCTTCGAGTGTTCTTGAGGGCACGACCATGCGAGACTTCATGAACCCAAAGACAGCACGTCGGATCATCGACCTTCTATGCAATCGACGGCCCGCCTCATCAGGTCCGAACCCGTCTTCGACTGCCACGTGGGGAATCTGTGTCCCCAGGACAGCGATGGCCCAATCGACTGCGCCCCAGTTGTAGGTGAGAAGCCGGTCGGGTGCATGCTCCAGCACCCAGCGGCGGATGCCCCGCCAGTGAAGCACTCCGCTCATCAATGCACGCCCATCAATGCCGCTGACAGACCTATCCGCCTCAATCATGTCGAGTGCAGAAAGGTCCCCGGACAAGCTGACGATGAGGTGCTCATCCGAGGAAAATCCAGCGTTGATGAGCGCCACCAAACGCGCCTGTGAGCCTCCAAGGCTGAAGGTCGGAAACACGTGGAGCAGTCGTGCCATGTCTAGAGATCGATACAACCTCAAACCTGAGGTCGATACCCCTCCCGGGAACGAAAAACCAGATTTTCAGGCCATTTCAGGTCTGGCAGGAGGAAATGCCGCCGATATCCGCCAGACGGTCGGTGAAACTGCGAGCCTTTTGTCACAAACTGCACCACTTCGTGAGCCTGCCATCGGCGTTCGATGAGACTCTTTACTGCTCCCCATTGGCTTGAGACCAGTCTGAGTTGCTGGCCTGCGAGCCTTGGACATCAGATTGTGACGCTTCCCCTGACCGAGGAATCGCATGCACGATGTGTCATTGGCCGACGTGCGATGAGCCGCCATGGCGGGTTGGTACAAAGCCGCGTACTTGCTTTCAATCAATCGCTCGATACCGCATGGGACCAGGTTTTCGTTGAGTACAACGGATTTTTCGATGCAGATCCCGCACACTTTCCCGCTTTGCTCGAAAGACTCTTGGAGCGTCTGAAGCATGACCCGCACTGGGACGAATTTCGCCTCGCAGGCCTGACTTCACGCGATGCTCAAGCAACGATTCACCTAGGCAACCAATACGGGCTGGACGTCCGTGTAGTCGATACAAGGCCAACCTTCGCGCGGCAGCTCGCTCGGGACCGGATGAAAGGCAGCACCCTGTTCGGGCTATCGGCGAATACACGAGCGCAGATCCGTCGATCCCGCCGCTTGATCATTTCGACTCTTGGACCGATTCAGCTTCAGCACGCCACAAGCGTTGAGCAATCAATTCAGTGGTTCGATGAGGCCGGCTCCTGGCATCGACGCCGCTGGGGAGATCGGTCAGGACGTAAGAGCAGCAGCGGGTTTGATAACCCCGCGTTCGTCCGGTTTCATCACGCGCTGATCAGATCCGCCCATCCTTCCGGCCAGGTGCGCTTATGGCGTGTATCCGCGGGTTCGAAAGCATTGGCTTGGCTATACAACTTTCGCATCGACCAGGTCGAGGCGTTCTACCTGGGTTCCTGGGACCCAGACCTCGACCCCGGAATGCGTGCGGGACTCATCGCACATCAGGAGGTGATGGACGCGTGCCTCGAGGAGGGGGTCGAGACTTACGACTTCATGGCAGGTGACAGCCGGTACAAGCGCCAGCTTGCCAATGAATCCTCAGAGTTGCACTGGCTGGTCATGCAGCGCCCCCGCTGGCGGTTCACCGTCGAAGATCAACTTAGGAAGCTCAAGCACTGGCTCCTGCGCGACCGGCTGCCTGAAACCTAGACGCACGGCAGCTTTTGGGCCATCTCGGCCATGACACGTCTTGCATGGACAAGCGAGGGGGAGTCGGAGGCTACTGCGTCCTGCGCGTCGACCGGGAGGCTCAGAACGTGCATGCAGGAGTGATCTCCCAGACCTCGAATCAGCGCCCAGGCGGTCAGGAGTTTGCCACCCAGCTCTGAGGCGGAAGAATCTCCTGAAACGACGTACCACGACCACATCAATCGTCGCTGAGCCCCTCGGGCCAGCAGCATCTCCTGGACCGGATGATGCTGCCCATCCGCCCCACCTTTATGTCGCTCCGAGCGCAGCACAGTCCATCCATGCCGTTGACGATCAGGGGCAGAACTATTGCTCCAGGCAATCATTTCGTGGCCTACGGTCTGATCTGCAAAATAGGCGCTGGTCACTTCAAGCCCCACCAGCGATCCAGAAGCTGGATCGGGGTACCTTGTCATGACCATCTCGCGAGCGCCCTCAATCTGGGGTGGGGCCTCGAGATGAGTATCGACCCCCTGCCCTACGATCGCTTCAAATTGCGCCTGTAAACCCGAGCGGGGCGTGACCTGCGTGATGTGATGCTCAAAGACAGGAACGGCGGCCACTGCGACGAGCGTCGCAAGCCAGACCAAGCGCGCACCACCCTGCGACGAGGACAACTCGAAGCGGGCGGGCTCAAGTTCGGCAGACTTCGTGTCTGTTGAATCGAGCACGTCTTCTTTCCATCGCCCCCCCATCCAGAACAGCCCTCCCATGACCAGTCCAAAGAAAACCCAGCCGTACCAGACATGGTCATCACCGGTTCCGTAACGCATGTTGCTTAGATGTCCGATCATGACCACCAGCCACGCGCGGGCCCAATTGCCCACCAGTGCCAGAACGATCGCCGCAACGAAAAAAGCGAGTCTCAGACGCCAGGATCGGAAATTCAACCAGGAGAACAAGGCACCCAGCATGGCTGCCGCGAGAACGTAGCGCAGCCCACTACAGGCCTCAATCACCGACCATTGACCCGTGGGCAAGGTAAACAGCATGCCTTCCCGAAAGACAGGTAATCCGACCGCTCGTAACGCGGTGATTGTTGCCGTTGCAGTGGCCTCCATCAGGGGGGCATTGAGCGCATCACCCGCAGGCACCATGAAAAACAGAAACGCCAGGGGAAAGATCAGGGTACGTACTACGGCCGTACCGAGCGCCAACCCGGTCAGACCCCAAAGAATGACGAGCAGACCGTATTGGGCTACGACGTTGACGCGGGCCAACTCAGCGACCAGCCAGGCTGCACCGCCCAGCGCAACGATCGGCAGTCCTGCCCAAGACACCCGAGGTTGTAAAGCGAGCCACTGATCCCGAATCCGCCAGATCAGCCAGGCACTGATGGGGGCCACTACCAGGCCATGACCGTAGGTTTCGGACTGCATCCACACGCGAAACATCGCTGCCCAGGTCTCATGAAAACCAAAGGCCAGCACCCCGGCGATGACCAGCAGACGCAGGGACGCAGCACGCCAGGCAGCGTTCAAGTCGGAGGCAGCGGACGAGGACAGCATCGGGGAAGTCTAGCCGGAGACCGTACCGCCATACCGTGCAGGAGTTTGCATTCGAACGGCGACACTGACCCGGATGGGGACAGCCTTCGCACTCGACATCCGCCGAAGCTGCGGTTCCGTCTGCCAAGACCGAGCCAACAGCGCAATCGCCTGCCCCGCAATTGGTACGCGCAGCGGCACCGCGTAGTCGATCTGCAGCCTGAGGATGTTGGCTTGCAGCAGGGTCTGGCCGGAGCGACTCCCGACTGGCTGGCCGTTCGAGGCTACCGGCCGTGCGCTGTGGGGCAGGGTCTCGGTCGAGCGGACCCGCAAGGCATCGTTGGGAATCTCTCGCTGGCCTGCAAGGGGTTGACCGTTGGGGTCGATGGCGGGCACTGCCCAATCGGCAAATGCGGATTCGTCAGGGGCGAGTTGCGTGATGCGCAATTGGCCCAAGGCCAGTGCCTGGGCCAGATGAACCTGGGTGCGCACCGGTGCAGTCAGCGCATCTTGGTTCTGCTCGGCACCGACCCACCAAGGCGCCAATCCCCTGGCCAAGCCCTGCAAAGCTGCTGAAGGGTCGGCGTGCGCCACACTGGCCGAACGCCCTGCCTCCAAAGCTCCGAGTCGCAGAGCCTGCCTGGCCTGCATCAGCAGGACCAGCTGCAAGAGCACCAGCCCAGCAAAGAGTACGACGGGCGCCGCGATCAGGAGTTCGACCATGCCCTGGCCGCCCGACCCCTTACGACGGCGAATCGCATCGGGTTGAACCATGCCCTTGTTTGATGACGCCTTGTCTGTGGAGTTCTTGATCTCCGATCCTCGCCCTTCGAAATGTTCGACGGCAGGCAGCTCGGGCAGCGGGTCGGCATGGACCTGCTCAACCAAGCCACCGCGGGCACGCTGGATCGAAGAAACCGGGTCGAAGTTAGGGCTGCTTTGCGTTACTCGAGTCAAGGGCTCAGAGGCGGGCCACCGACGCAGCGCTTCAGACGAAGCGTCCGGCGATCGCCCGCGCTTGGGTAAGGGTCGATCGGGCCGCGCTCTCGCCACGCGACGGGGCCGACCAGCCCAGCGGTCAACCGTCCAGGGCTCGGGAGAGGCTTGAGCCTTGCTGGGCCGCCAGAGCCCGGCCATCCCAGTCAACAGGATGCTGATCAAACCCAAAGCAGAGCGACGAGACCTATCGCGTGAACCACTCATGGTCGCACCTCCATCATGAGGACCCGGCTTCCCTCGCGCAGGCCGAGACGCCAGGCTTCACCGGCCGCAAATTCGATCACCGCATTCGAACGGGCACACCACAGCACCCGACCCGCAGGGACATGGCGCTGAACGGCCAGCACCTGACCAAAGACATCGAGGAACACCACATCAATGGGCCGACGCATCCCCAGGGTGTGAACGGCTGCACAGGCGCTCAGCAGCAGACCGCAGCCCGAGGGCAAAGGCCGGCGACCCAGCAAGCCGATCAGACGCGCCCACGGCGTTCGGGCATGCACCACGCCGACCACCACCAGTCCACTCATCGCAACAGCCCCTCTTGCACCAGACGGACAGCGACCGGGAAAAAGAGCAGCAAAAATGTGCAGGGAAAGATGAAGACCAGGAGCGGGAACAGCATCTTGACGGGTGCCTTCATGGCAGCCTTCTCCGCTCTGAGGAACCTCTCCTCACGCCGCTGATCGGCCTGGGCCCTCAACACGGGCCCCAGGCTGCTTCCCTGCTGCTGGGCCGAAATCATGGCGGCCACCCAGTTGGCAATCGCAGGCAGATCGATTCGAAGTGCCATGCCGCGCAAGGCTTCGGCACGTGACACGCCCGATCGAACCTCCTGAAGGGTGCGTCTGATTTCGTCACGCAAGGGGCCTTCGGGGCCTTTTTCAGCCGCATGGCTCAGGGCCGCGGCCAGTGATGCTCCGGACTCAACGCTCAGGGTCAACAGATCGAGGACAAAAGGCAGATGCCTGAGCAGGGCGCGCTCCCGAGCGATTCTTTTGAGGCGCAACCACCGCTCGGGCCACCAGGCGCCCAGTACAGCAGCGATCAGCCCAATCCAGAGCATCGATGCGCTGGTCAGGCCCTGCTGTTCTTCGATTGACAGTGACCGAATCAGGGCTAACACCAGTGCAGCGGCCAGGCCGAGCCCCAAAGCGCCCATCGCGAGCACCACCCGCCAGGCGAGGATCTGACCCGCATGAAAGTCGGCCTGCAGACCACTTCGCACAATCAGAGCGGCATCGCGATCGAGCAACGCCCTGCCCCATCGGGTCTGAGACCAGGGAAGAAGACTGCGCTCGACGACAGTGAGCCAAGGT
>Ga0255087_1000019_pt1 | contig 74267 bp, 80 predicted proteins | sample Colum_Miss_RepA__FD_188561 | JGI IMG/M metagenome (GOLD analysis project Ga0255087, IMG submission 188561) | Freshwater microbial communities from Columbia River, Oregon, United States - Colum_Miss_RepA_8d | ecosystem: Environmental > Aquatic > Freshwater > River | place: USA: Oregon | collected...
ACAAAATCGTCGTGATCGCCGCCGTCAGCGTCGTCTTGCCATGGTCCACGTGGCCAATCGTGCCCACGTTGACGTGCGGCTTGGTCCGTTCAAATTTACCTTTTGCCATTTTTCGACTCCGAAAAAAGAAAATCACACCGAGTGCCGTAGCACCCCAAAAAAACTGGTGCCCATGGCGGGAATCGGACCCGCGACCTCTCCCTTACCAAGGGAGTGCTCTACCACTGAGCCACATGGGCAAAACCTATCGCCAAGCAGGAACAACGTGGAGCGGGAGACGGGAATCGAACCCGCGTCATTAGCTTGGAAGGCTAAGGTTCTACCATTGAACTACTCCCGCATCGGACCGGACACCCGGTCGTCACAGTTGCAGGTCACCAAGCAACACACTGTTCTCGCTGGTGGAGGAGGCTGGATTCGAACCAGCGTAGGCGTAAGCCAACAGATTTACAGTCTGCCCCCTTTAGCCACTCGGGCACCCCTCCGGCGAACCTCGAAATATAGCACAATTATTTCGCAAAAGCACTTCACCCCGCCAGAAATCACCCGCCCCCGTCGTTGCGAGGGCCCAACGGGGCCGCGGCAAGCTCTTGGCATTGGGGAGAGGCGAAGGGTAGAAATCCCCTCGCTGCGCTCGCGATGTCTGGGACGGGCGCGGGCTAGAGGCGATTCCAGTCGATGGGGAGCTCGCGTTCGGCGAGCCAGGCCTGGGCTTGCGAAAAGTGACCGCAACCGATGAAGGGCATGGGGGGCCGCAAAGCCGACAAAGGCGAAGGGTGATTGGCTGCCAGGATAAGCGCCTGCCCACCCCGCTGTGCCGAAGCCGCTTGAATCAAGGGCGCCTTGGCCTGGGCATGACCGCCCCAGAGCAAATACACGCAGGCTGGCGCTTGCTGGGCCACGGCCGTCAGCAGCGCATCGGTCAGCACCTCCCAGCCTTGTTTGGCATGGCTGGCGGGCAAACCCTGCTCCACCGTCAAACAGGTGTTGAGCAACAGCACCCCTTGACGCGCCCACCCCACCAGGGAGCCCCCGGTGGGCGGCGCCATGCCCAGGTCACGCTGCAACTCTTTGTAAATGTTGCGCAACGAGGGCGGCACTTTGACGCCTGGCGCCACTGAAAACGCCAAGCCTTCAGCCTGACCGGGGCCGTGGTAAGGGTCTTGACCCAAAATCACCACCCGCACCTGCGACAAGGGTGTGAGGGTCAGGGCGCGCAAAGGCTCAGGCGGATAAATACAGGCGCCCTGGGCCAATCGCTGGGCCAGGTAGGCACGCAAACCCTGGCCCGTGGGGCTGGCCCAAAAAGCGGCCAGCGCGCCTTGCCAGCTTGCATCCGCTGCCCACAGCTGCGGGTCGGCAGACGCCAAGGCCGGCGCGGCGTCGCTCAAGGCAAACAAATCGGCCGTGCCGGGCGCGCGCGCCATGCTCAGGATTTGAACAAATCGGCCAGGGCAGCCCCCGGGTCCGGGGCACGCATGAAAGCCTCACCCACCAAGAAGGCATGGACCTGTGCGGCGCGCATGCGCTCGACATCGGCGCGCGACAGGATGCCGCTTTCGGTGATCAAGAGCTTGTCCGCCGGGACGGTGGGCAGCATGCCCAGCGTGGTGTCCAGGCTGACCTCGAAAGTGCGCAGGTTGCGGTTGTTGATGCCCAGCAAGGCGGTTTTGAGTTTCAAGGCGCGGTGCAACTCGGGCTCGTCGTGAACTTCGACCAGCACCGCCATGCCCAAGCCATGGGCCACGGCCTCGAGGTCGACCATTTGCGCATCGTCCAGGCAAGCCGCGATCAGCAGAATGCAGTCGGCCCCCATGGCGCGTGCTTCATAGACCTGGTAGGGGTCGACCATGAAGTCTTTGCGCAGCACCGGCAACTGACAGGAGGCGCGCGCTTGCTTGAGGTAATCCACGCTGCCCTGGAAAAACTGCTTGTCGGTCAGCACCGACAAGCAGGCTGCCCCATGCTCGGCATAGGATTGGGCAATGTCGGCCGGGATGAAGTCTTCGCGCAGCACGCCTTTGGAGGGGCTGGCTTTTTTGATTTCGGCAATCACCGCGGCCTGGCCTGCGGCGATCTTGGCGCGCAAAGCGCCTTCAAAGTCACGGGTGAGCACGCGGCTTTCGGCATCGGCCCGCATAGCCGCCAAAGACTTTTTGCGCAAGCCCTCTGCGATTTCTTCGTGTTTGACCGCAACGATTTTTTTCAGAATGTCGGACATGCATCTTCCTCAAACGGCTTGCTGGGTGTAAGCCACCCATTGGTTCAGTCGCGCCTTGGCGCTGCCGTCTTTCAACACGGCATCGGCACGGCCAATGCCATCGGCGATGCTGTCGGCCACATTGGCGGCGTACAGGGCCACGCCGGCGTTGAGCATCACGATGTCGCGCGCAGGGCCCGGCTGGTTGTCGAGCACCGACAACAGCATCTGGCGCGACTGCTCAGGCGTTTCCACCCGCAAGGCGCGGTTGCTGGCCATGGCCAGGCCATAGTCTTCGGGATGAATTTCATACTCGCTGATCTCGCCGTTGCGCAGTTCACCCACACAGGTCGCGGCACCGAGGGATACCTCGTCCAGGCCATCCTTGCCGTACACCACCAAAGCATGTTCGGCGCCCAGGCGTTGCAAGGCACGCACCTGAATGCCCACCAGGTCGGGGTGGAACACGCCCATCAAAATGTTCGGGGCTGAAGCCGGGTTGGTCAACGGGCCCAGGATGTTGAAGAGCGTGCGCACGCCCAGCTCTTTGCGCACCGGCGCCACATTTTTCATGGCCGGGTGGTGGTTGGGCGCGAACATGAAGCCCACGCCGTTGTGCGCAATGCTTTGCGAGATCTGTTCGGGCGACAGGTTGATGTTGGCGCCCAAACTCTCCAGCACATCGGCACTGCCGCTTTTGCTGCTGACGCTGCGCCCGCCATGCTTGCTGACTTTGGCGCCCGCTGCTGCGGCCACAAACATGGAACAGGTGGAAATGTTGAAGGTGTGCGAGCCGTCGCCGCCGGTGCCGACAATGTCCACCAAATGCGTGGGGTCGGCGACATGCACCTTGGTGGAGAACTCGCGCATCACCTGCGCCGCCGCGGTGATTTCGCCAATGGTTTCTTTCTTGACGCGCAAGCCCGTGACGATGGCCGCCGTCATGACCGGCGACATGTCGCCATTCATGATCATGCGCATGAGGTGCAGCATCTCGTCATGAAAAATTTCGCGGTGCTCGATGGTGCGTTGCAGGGCTTCGGTGGGCGTGATGGACATGGGGAACTCCGGCGCAGACTCAGCGCTGATCGAGGAAGTTTTTCAGCATGGCATGGCCATGCTCGGTGAGGATGGACTCGGGATGGAATTGCACCCCCTGGATGGGTAAGGACGCATGGCGCACGCCCATGATTTCGCCATCCTCGGTCCAGGCCGTCACCTTCAAGTCGGCCGGACAGCTGGCGCGCGCGATCGCCAGCGAGTGGTAACGGTTGACCGTGAACTGCGCGGGCAAGTCGGCGAACACGCCTTCTTGCGTGGTGGTGATGACGCTGGTCTTGCCGTGCATGAGTTGCTGGGCGCGCACAATTTGGCCACCGAAGGCCGCGCCAATGCTCTGATGCCCCAGGCACACGCCAAGGATGGGCAGCTTGCCGGCAAAGTGCTGAATGGCGGCCACAGAAATGCCTGCCTCGGCGGGCGAGCACGGGCCGGGGGAAATCACCAGGCGGTCGGGTTGGCGCGCCGCGATGCCTTCCAGCGTGATCTCGTCGTTGCGGAACACTTCGACCTCGGCGCCGAGTTCGCCAAAGTACTGAACGATGTTGAAGGTGAACGAGTCGTAGTTGTCCACCATGAGGAGTTTGAGGGCGGCCATGGCTTACTCCAGTCCTTCTTCGACCAGCTCGCTGGCCCGCAACAAAGCGCGCGCCTTGTGCTCGGTTTCGCGCCATTCCATCTCGGGGACCGAATCGGCGACCACCCCTGCAGCGGCCTGCACATACAGGTTGCCGTCTTTGATGATGCCGGTGCGGATGGCAATGGCCACATCCATGTCGCCGGCATAGCTCAGGTAGCCACAGGCGCCGCCGTAAAGGCCGCGCTTGTTGGGCTCCAGTTGGTCAATCAGCTCCATGGCATGGACCTTGGGCGCACCGGTCAGGGTGCCGGCGGGAAAGGTGGCCTTGAGCACATCCATGCTGGTCATGCCGTCTTTGAGCAGGCCTTCGACGTTGCTCACGATGTGCATCACATGGCTGTAGCGCTCGACCACAAAGGCTTCGGTCACTTTGACGCTGCCGGTTTGGGCAATGCGCCCAATGTCGTTGCGCGCCAGATCGATCAGCATCACATGCTCGGCACGCTCTTTGGGGTCGTTGATCAGCTCGACTTCGGTGGCCCGGTCGGCCTCGGGCGTGGCGCCGCGCGGGCGCGTGCCGGCCAGCGGCCGGATGGTGACCTTTTGCCCTTCGGGCGTGGACTCTTGGCGCACCAAAATTTCGGGCGAAGCGCCGACCACATGAAAGTCGCCGAAGTTGTAGTAGTACATGTAGGGGCTGGGGTTGAGCGATCGCAGCGCACGGTACAGCGACAGCGGGCTCTCGGTGTAGCGCTTCTTGATGCGCTGCCCCACCTGCACTTGCATGAAGTCACCCGCCTCGATCAAGCCTTTGGCACGCTCGACCGCCGACAAAAAGTCAGCCTTGGCAAACTCGCGCTCGGCGGGGAAGGTCTGCGTGGCCTTGACCACGGGGGCGCTGACGGAATATTTCAGCTGGTCTTTGAGCTCGCGCAAGCGCTTTTTGCCGCGCACATAGGCCTCGGGCTGACCCGGGTCGGCATAGACGATCAGGTACAGCTTGCCCGACAAGTTGTCGATCACCGCCAGCTCTTCGCACTCCAGCAGCAAAATATCGGGGCAGCCCAGGGTGTCGGGCGGGCAAGAGTTCTCGAGTTTTTTCTCGATGTAACGCACTGTGTCGTAACCAAAGTAACCTGCCAGGCCGCCGCAAAAACGGGGCAAGCCAGGGCGCAAGGCCACTTTGAAGCGCTGCTGGTAGGCCGCAATGAAGTCCAGCGGGTTGCCCTGGTTCTTTTCAATGACAAGGCCATCGCGCACCACCTCGGTGGTGGCGGCGGCGCCAAAGCCCTGGGCACGCAACAGGGTGCGCGCCGGCAGGCCAATGAAGCTGTAGCGGCCGAAGCGTTCGCCGCCCACCACAGACTCCAGCAAAAAACTGTACTTGCCGCCGTCGCGTGAAAACGCCAGCTTCAAATACAAGGACAAGGGGGTTTCCAGGTCGGCAAAGGCTTCCGCGATCAGGGGGATGCGGTTGTAGCCTTGCGAGGCCAGGCTTTTGAATTCGAGTTCGGTGATCACATGAGCCTCCACAGCTCAAGCCCGCAAGGGGCGTTCATTCGGTTCGGGAAGTCCCCGTTCAAGGGGTGCACCGCAGTGCAAGCGAGGGCGAAGGGGCCCCAAGTGAATCAAAGACGCACGAGAGCACCCAGGGCGGGCCGGCGACGCCAGGGCCAGGCTCCCCGGTCGCTGCAACCTGTGATGGTGATGCGGTGAATGAACATGAGGCCAAGTGTAGCAAAGCCGTCAGCGGCGGTGGTGGCCACTCAAATGGCCAGCCATTCGCGCGGTAAATGGTCCAGCCGGTCCAGGTAAGCCAGGGCTGGCACGGTCTCAACGGGCTCGCCGTGGTTGTAGCCGTAGCGCATCAGCACCACGTCACAGCCGGCGCCGTTGGCCGCCAGGGCATCGTTGCGGGAGTCGCCCACCATGAGCGTGCGCTCGGGCAAGCTGCCCAAAGCCTGGCAAGTGGCCCGCACCGGCAAGGGGTCGGGCTTCTTGCGCTCGAAGCTGTCACCGCCAAACACCACCTGGAAATAGCGGTCCAGGCCTTTGATACGCAGCAAGTCGTGCGCGAAATCCACCGGCTTGTTGGTCAGGCAGGCCAGGCGACATTGGGCTTGCGCCAGACGCTCCAATCCCTCGGTGACGCCCGCAAACACGTCCGAGTGCTGGCCGTTGATGTTTTGATAGTGCGCCTGGTAGTGATCCCAGGCCCGAATGTAGAGATGCTGCTTGGCGGGCCCCAACAAGGTGCGAATCAGGTGCTCCGAGCCTTTGCCAATGGCCAAGGACACCGCCTGGCGCGAGGCCATGGGCAGCCCCAGGTCGACAAAGGTCAGGTTCAACGCCACCTCGAAGTCCCCCAGGGTGTCAACCAGGGTGCCGTCCAGGTCGATGATGACGGCGTCGAAGCGGGACATCAGGCCAGCGCAGTGCGCATTTGATCGATGACGGCTTTGTAATCGGGCTTGCCAAAAATGGCACTGCCCGCCACAAAGGTGTCGGCGCCGGCATCGGCCACGCGGCGAATGTTGTCGGCCTTGATGCCGCCATCCACCTCCAGCCGAATGTCACGGCCGCTGGCCTCGATGCGGCGGCGCGCCTGCTCGACTTTGCGCAAGGCCGAGTCAATGAAGCCCTGGCCGCCAAAGCCGGGGTTGACACTCATGATCAAAATCAGGTCAATGTCATCGATCACCCAGTCCAGCACGTCCAGCGGCTCGGCCGGGTTGAACACCACGCCCGCCTGGCAGCCTTTGGCCTTGATGGCCTGCACGCTGCGGTGCACATGGGTCGAGGCGTCGGGGTGAAAGCTGATGAGGTCGGCGCCCGCATCGGCAAAGGCCGCGGCCAACGCATCGACCGGCTGGACCATCAGGTGCACATCGATGGGCACGGCGCGTCCATCGGCAGTTTTGGCATGCGGCTTCAGGGCCTGGCAAATCATGGGGCCGAAGGTCAGGTTGGGCACGTAATGGTTGTCCATCACGTCAAAGTGAATCCAGTCGGCGCCTGCGGCGATGACGTTCTTGACTTCGTCTCCCAGCCGGGCAAAGTCGGCCGAAAGAATCGAGGGGGCGATGCGGTAGATGGTGCTCATGACCGTGATTATCCGGCAGACACCGCCTTGGCGATGACGTGTCAGAATGCAAGTTCTTTGCACCAACCTGCTTGCCATGCCGAAATACCAGATGCGCGTGGATGTCACGCCCGCTTACCTGCCGCACCAGTCATCGCCCGACGAGGGGCTGTATGTGTTTTCGTACACCATTGCCATTCACAACACCGGCCAGGTGGCGGCACAGTTGATTTCCCGCACCTGGCACATCAACGACGCCGATGGTCTGCATGAAAAAGTGCGGGGCTTGGGCGTGGTGGGCCACCAACCCTTGCTGAAACCCGGCGAGTCTTTTGAATACACCAGCGGCACGCGCCTGCGCACGCCCACCGGGACCATGCATGGCAGCTACTTCTGTGTGGCCGAAGACGGCGAGAAGTTCGACGTTGACATTCCCATGTTTGTGCTCGATGCCCTCAGCGGGCAGGACCGCAAGCTGCATTGAGCTGCCATGGCCCTGGGCGAGTTCGACCTGATTGAGCGCTACTTCAAACGGCCGGCACGCCATGCCGTGCTGGGCGTGGGCGACGACTGCGCCTTGTTGCAGCCCACCGCGGGCATGCAATGGGCCATCTCCAGCGACATGCTGGTGGAAGGGCGCCATTTTTTATCGACGGTGGATCCTGCGCGCCTGGGGCACAAGGCTTTGGCCGTCAATTTGAGCGACCTGGCGGCTTGTGGCGCACGCCCCGTGGCGTTCACGCTGGCACTGGCCTTGCCACGTGCCGATGAAGCGTGGCTGGCGGGCTTTTCACAAGGCCTGCTGGCCCTGGCCGATGCGCACGGCTGCGAGCTGGTCGGGGGGGACACCACCCAAGGCCCTTTGAACATCTGCATCACCGTGTTTGGCGAAGTGCCGCCCGAGCAGGCCCTGTTGCGCCATGGCGCACAACCCGACGATGACATTTATGTGAGCGGCACCGTGGGCGATGCACGCTTGGCCCTCGAGGTGTTCCGTGGCCAGCAGTTGCTCACCGGCGAGGCATTCGAGCGCTGCCGCTTGCGCATGGAATTGCCCACGCCGCGTGTGGCGCTGGGCCTGGCGTTGCGTGGCATTGCCCATTCGGCTTTGGACATCAGCGATGGCTTGCTGGGCGACTTGGGCCATGTGCTTCAGCGCTCGCAGGTCGGGGCGGTGATTGAAACCGGCTGGTTGCAACAAAGCGCTGCCGTCAGCGCAGAACTGTTGGCCCTGCCTTGGCTGCGCCGCCTGGACATGGCGCTGGCCGGCGGTGACGACTATGAGCTTTTGTTCACGGCCCCCACCAGCCATCGTGAACAGGTTCAGGCCGCCGCCCGTCAAAGCCAAACCCCGGTCACCCGGATTGGCCGCATCACCGCCGAATCAGGACTGCGTGTGCTGGACCCGCAAGGCCAAGCGGTGACGCGACGCTTCAGCTCATTCGATCACTTTCAGCCATGAACCGCGCGCATTTGCTGCTGTCTCACCCGGCCCATTTCATTGCCCTGGGCTTTGGCGCAGGCCTGAGCCCGGTGGCACCGGGCACGGTGGGCACCTTGTGGGCCTGGGCGACCTATGGGGTGTTGCAAAGCTGGCTGTCACCAGCCGAAATCGGCGTGGTCATTGCCGTCTCTTTGCTGGTGGGTTGGTGGGCTTGCACAGTCAGCGCCGAAAACATGGGCGTGGCCGACCCTGGCGCCATTGTGTGGGACGAAGTGGTCGCCTTTTGGCTGGTGCTGTGGCTCTGGATGCCGGCCAGCTTTTGGGCACAGTGTGTCGCTTTTGCCTTGTTCCGATTTTTCGATGCGGCCAAACCTGGCCCGGTGGGCTGGGCCGACCGGGTGTTCAAAGGCCATGGCTGGCGGGGCGGCTGGGGTATCCTGTTTGACGACTTGGTGGCAGCGTTTTGCACGCTGCTGGTTTTGGCGATCTGGAGAGCAACATGACAATGGTGGACGCTTTATCGCAGGCCTTGCTGCACCGTGGCTGGATGTTGGCCACCGCCGAAAGTTGCACGGGCGGCTTGATTGCCGCACGCTGCACCGACCTGGCGGGCTCCAGCCAATGGTTTGAACGCGGCTTTGTCACGTATTCGAACGACGCCAAGCATGAGTTGCTCGGCGTCGACAGCCAGGTGTTGGCCCAGGAAGGCGCGGTCAGCGAAGCCGTGGCGCGCGACATGGCGCTGGGCGCTTTGCGTCACTCCAAGGCCCAAGTGTCTTTGGCCGTGACGGGTGTGGCCGGCCCGAGCGGCGGCAGCCGCAGCAAGCCCGTGGGCACCGTCTGGTTTGCCTGGGCCACCCCCAGCGACTCCGGCCCTACCTTGGGCGCCGAAACCGCCTGGGTGAAAACCGAGCGCATGCAGTTCAGCGGCGACCGCGCCGCGGTCCGCGCGGCGACGGTGGAGCATGCGTTTCAAACCTTGCTGACACTGCTCAAAGCCTGAACCTCGTCCTTGCGCGCAGGATAGGCTGAGAAGACCTTCACGCCCAAGCGAGCGAGGCGGTTTTTCAGGGCCAGAACCTCGGCATCTTTGCTGATGAGCAGCGCTTTTTGCGTCACGGCCAAGTCGACAAATTTTTGGTCATCGGCGTCTTTGCAAACATAGGGGGCTTTGGGTGCCACGGGCTGCCATGTCACTGCGGCGTCGTAGCGCGTCAGCACATCTTCAGCAAGTTGCCCGTTCTTTTGCAAACGTGACAGAAGGTGCGGATAGGTCAGCACCCTGGCCAGCTCCTCCCGCATCGCTGAAGTGGCCTGCCATTGCAAAGTGCCGTCATCCAGCGACTGTTGCAAAGGCTCGCTCAAGGGATCGCTGAACAACCAAAGGTCGAGCACGATGTTGGTGTCCAGCACCACCCCCGTCATGACTTCATGCGCCCTGCGACCAGGTCAAAGCGGAACATGCGGCATTCGATGGGGCCGTTCCACAGCGGTACGCGGCGGCTTTCTTTCAGGCGCATGTGGCCAGGCAACTTCAGGTCGGGCGTGAGCACCCAAGCCGTCCAACCCGGAAAATTCTTTTTCCAGTGCGAGGCCAGTTGCACAAAGAAATCGCCCCCCGCTTCGGTTTGCGCTTGCTGACGTGCAGCCACACCGGCGGCGGAAATACGCTCACCGTAGGGCGGGTTGACCAGCACCAAGCCAGGCGCTTCACCAGGCGGCATGCGTTGCAAGGCATCGCCGCCACGCAGATGCACCGCCTGACCCACGCCGGCACGGTCGGCATTGTTCTGGGCGAAGTCCACCATGCGGAAGGACACATCACTGCCATACACCTGGGCCGTCGGGGCACGTTGCTGGCTGCGCGCTTGCTGCAGCAAAGCCGACCAGACATGGGGTTGAAACGGCACCAGCTTTTCAAAACCAAAACGGCGCTGCGAGCCGGGTGCAATGTTGCAAGCAATTTGCGCGGCCTCGATGGCAATGGTGCCGCTGCCGCAACAGGGGTCGTAGAGGGCCTGGCCTTGTTCGCAGCCGCCAGGGGCGCCGTCTTCGCCCTGGCTCCAACCGCTGGCCGCCAGCATGGCGGCGGCCAGGGTTTCTTTCAAGGGTGCATCGCCTTTGTCGGTGCGCCAGCCGCGCTTGAACAGCGGCTCACCCGAGGTGTCGATGGCCAGGATCATGCGGTCTTGCGTCAGGTGCACATACACACGTGCATCGGGCCAGCGCACTTCCACATTGGGGCGCACACCGCTGAGCTCGCGGAAGCGATCGGCCACCGCATCCTTCACGCGCAAGGCCGCAAAGTTCAGGCTCTTGAGCGGGCTGTACTGGGCCGTGATCTCAATCTTGAAAGTCTGCCGGTTGGTGAACCACAGCTCCCAGGCGATGGCACGGGCGCCCTCGTAAATGTCTTGCTCGTGGCGGTACGGCGTCTCGGACAACTGGACCAGGACACGCTGCGCCAGCCGGCTGTGCAGGTTCAACAGCATGGCGTCGCGCCAGGAGGCGCGCAAGCCCACGCCACCACGTTGCGACTGCAAAGCGGATGGCGCGAGGTTCAGGATGCGGCGCACCTCTGTGGCGAGGTAGGTTTCCACACCTGCAGCGCAGGGCAAAAAAAGCTGAAGATCGTTCATAACAATTCGGCAGTGCGCGCGCGGGTCGCGGCGGCGTTACAGCGCTTTGCGCAAGTTGGTGGGCGCAATGCGCAAGGCTTCACGGTACTTAGCCACGGTGCGCCGCGCGCAATCGATGCCCTGCTCTTTGAGCATGTCGGAAATCTGGTTGTCGGACAGCGGCTTTTTCGGGTTTTCATTGGCCACAAATTGCTTGATCAAGGCCCGCACCGCGGTGCTCGAAGCGTTGTGACCGCTCTCGGTGCCCAGGCCCGAGCCAAAGAAGTACTTCAGCTCGAAGGTGCCGTAGGGCGTGGCCATGTATTTGGCCGTGGTCACCCGGCTGATGGTGGACTCGTGCAAGCCCAGCTCGTCGGCAATTTCACGCAGCACCATGGGCCGCATGGCCAGCTCGCCGTGAATGAAGAAATTGCGTTGGCGCTGCGCGATCGCATTGCTGACGCGCAAGATGGTGTCAAAGCGTTGCTGGATGTTCTTGATGAACCAGCGCGCTTCTTGCAAGCGTTGTTGCAGGCCTTGATGCCCTTCGCCTTTGCCCGCCGACTTCAGGGCGCCAGCGTAAATGTCGTGCACCCGCAAGCGCGGCATCACGTCGGGGTTGAGCGCCACGCGGAACTTGGGGGCGCCCTGGCGGTCCAGGCCTTGGCGGGTGACCAGCACGTCGGGGATCACCACTTGGCGCTCGACATCGACAAAGCGCCGGCCCGGCTTGGGCTCGAGGCGGGCAATCAGCGCCATGGCTTGCTTGACCCGCACATCGGTGTCACCCACGGCCAGCACCAAGCGTTTGACGTCACGGCGCGCCAGCATGTCCAGCGGTTGTTTGCAAATGGCCAGTGCCACCTCGCAAATGGCTTGTTCTTCTTCGTCCTCAGGGTCCATCGCCTTGAGTTGCAAGCTCAGACATTCGGCCAGGTCACGCGCGCCCACGCCAGTGGGCTCCAGGCTGTGCAGCAAATGCAAAGCCATTTGAAAGCGGTGCTCCAACTCTTCGAGTTGCTCTTCATCGTCACCCGCCAGGGTTTCTGCCAAAGATCGCAACGAGTCTTCCAGGTAGCCGTCGTCGTTCAAGGACTCAATCAGAAAGCGCAAGGCGGCGCGGTCGGTCTCGCTCAAGCGCAGCGACAGGGCTTGGCGATGCAAAAAGTCGGTCAAGGATTGCTGGCTGCGGGCCAATTCGGTGGCGTCTGCCACTTCTTCGCTGCTGTTGTTGTTGCGCGCGGGCGCATCGCCGCCCCACTCGCTGTCGTCCGGCGAAAAGTCCACGCTGCCATCGCCCTCCCAGCCTTCGGCCACGCCATCCAGGCTGGGCTCGGCATCGCTGCTGCTGTTGTCCACCGCCACCTCGGTGACGCGGTCCATCGGCATCTCGGGGGCGCTGTCGGGCACAGCGTCAGCGGCGGCATCGTCGTCTTGCGCCACGGCATCGGCGCGGTCCAAGCCATACTCTTCTCGCTCGGCGGTCTCGTGGTCTTTTTCCAGGAACGGGTTGTCATCGAGCATTTGCTCGATTTCCTGGCTCAGCTCCAAGGTGGAGAGCTGCAACAGCCGGATCGACTGTTGCAACTGCGGCGTCAAGGCCAGATGCTGTGAAACCCGAAGGGAGAGACCTTGCTTCACACGCCGCTCACATCTTGAAATGCTCGCCCAGGTAAACCCGGCGAACATCGGCGTTGGTGATGATTTCTTGCGGCGTGCCTTGCGCCAGCACACGGCCATCACTGATGATGCAGGCGTGGTCGCAAATGCCCAGGGTTTCCCGCACATTGTGGTCGGTGATCAGCACACCGATGCCACGCGCTTTCAAAAACCCGATGATGCGCTGAATCTCGATCACGGCAATCGGGTCAATGCCGGCAAACGGCTCGTCCAACAAAATAAAGCGGGGCTGTGTAGCCAGCGCGCGCGCAATTTCAACCCGGCGACGCTCACCCCCCGACAGCGAGGTGGCCGCCGCATCGCGCAAATGCTCGACCCGCAGCTCTTGCAACAAGCTGTCGAGTCGACGTTCGATTTCCGCGGCAGCCAGGGGCTGGCCGTTGTCGTCGCGTTGCAACTCCAGCACGGCGCGCACATTGTCAGCCACATTGAGCTTGCGAAAAATCGAGGCCTCTTGCGGCAGGTAGCTCAAGCCCAAGCGTGAGCGGCGGTGGATCGGCAAGTTTTCAATCGGCTGGCCATCCAGGGTGATCCAGCCACCATCGGCACGCACCAGGCCCACGATCATGTAGAAGGACGTGGTTTTGCCGGCGCCATTGGGGCCCAACAAGCCCACAACCTCGCCTTTTTGCACGGCGATGGACACATCGTGCACCACCTTGCGGCTGCCATAGGACTTTTGCAGGTGATGCGCCTCGAGTCGGCTGCCCTCGGCGCTGGCCGCGCCTGCCACCATCACTTGGCGTCTCCACTGGTGCCGCGCGGCGTCAGCACGGCACGTACCCGACTGGCGGGGGCCGCAGCGCTGGGCACTTTGGCCGACTCGCCGGCAGGCTGGCCATCGACGCGGAACTTGTCGCTCAGGTTGTCGTAACTGATCAGCTGTCCGCTCATTTCGTCGTTGAGCACGGTGCCACGGTAGCGTCGCAACTCGGCACGGCCCATCAGGGTCACGCGGTCGGCCCGGCCGTCGTATTCAATCCGCTCGGCTTCGCCTTCCATGAACTCATTGAGGCCTTCGCGCTTTTGCCGGTAAAAGGCGCGCTTGCCGGGTTCGGGAAGAATCACGCCGAATTGGTAACCTTGAGGATCCTGGCGCACCTCGATGCGGTCGCCACGCATGACAATCGAGCCTTTGGTGGCCACCACCTTGCCGGTGAAGACGCTGACCTGTTTCAAGTCATCGTGCTGGAGCAGATCGGCCTCGATGCTCATGGGCTTGTCGCGGTCGGCTTTTTCAGCGAGCGCCGGGGCCAGCCTGCCAACACACAGCAGACCCAGCAGGGACAGTAAGACCAGGGCTCTCAAGGCACGAAACTTGCTGAAGTTGTCATGCCAAGAATTGTAAGGCTTGCACCGCCGCTCAGGCGTGCTTCTTGCTAAATAGTCGCAGATTTGCGACGCTGTGCGTCACTCAGCGGCCCTTGCGAATTTCCGCGATCAAGTAGTCGGTGATCTGAAGCGCCCGCTCCATGCTGCCTGACAGGGAGCCATCGGTGTAGAAACGCCCTCCAATGCCCAAAGCCGGCACGCCTTGCACCTTGAAGGCCTCTTGCAGTTGGTGGGCGCGTTTGGCCTTGGTCACCACGCCAAAGGCGTTGTACAGCTCGACGAACTTGGCCTTGGGAATGCCATTTTTGTCAGCCCATTGTGCCAGCGCCTCGGCGCTGCCGAGGTTTTGCTTTTCCACATGAATGGCCTGGAACAGCTTGCCATGCAGGGCTTCCACCTTGTCCAAGGCTTCCAGCACGTAGTACATGCGCTGCTGGGGCTCGAAGTCGTCGCGAAAGCGCACGGGCACGCGCTTGACTTCCACATCTTTGGGCAAAGCCTTGACCCAGCTGGCAAAGCGCGGTTCGAAGGCATTGCAATGGGGGCAGCTGTACCAGAAGAACTCGATCACCTCGATCTTGCCCTTGCCAGCCTCTGTGGGCACCCGCTTGTCCAGCGACACATACTCAATGCCTTCTTGGTAAGGGGCGGTCTGGGCGGACACTGTGGCTGCCGACAAGGCCATGGATGCCAACGCAGCTTGAGAAAATTGACGACGTTTCATGCGAAACCTTTGAAAGTAGAGAGCTGTTTAACGTTGCACCCGCACCAAGGCTGACTCCACCTTGGTGGCGGTGAGCTTTTGCTGGATGCGTTCAGCCTCGTCCTTGGACTCCAGGGGGCCGATGCGCACACGGTACACCGTGCGGCCAGATTGTTCGCGCTCACTCACACGGGGATCAAAGCCCGCCAGCGCCAGCTTGGCGCGCTGCACCTCGGCATCCTCGGGGGTGCGGAAGGCGCCCGCTTGAACATAATAATTGAAGGGATCGGCGGCGCCGGCACGCGCGCGTGCCAAGTCGCCCAAAGGATCGGCTTTGTCGTCCGCAGGGGTGCCGCTGACCGCCGGTGGCGACAAGATGGGGTTGGGGACCACCGCTTTGGGGTCTTCTTCTTTCTCGGCTTTTTCGGGGGGCTTGACGGGGTTCTTGCCGTACAAGGGCGCGTTCGGGTCCCAGTCTTTGTTCTTCTTTTCCTCGGCGGCATCTTGCTCGGCCGTGCGGTTCAAGCCCTTGTTGAGAAAGGGAATCGGGACCTTGGTGACGTAGACCGCCACGGCCAGGGCCACGCCCAAGCCGAGAATCAGGCCAAAGATGAAGCCCAGCAGGGTTCCACCACGTTGTTGTTTCATGCGATACCTCGGTTCGTTAGGGCCTGGCCACATCGACCGCTCACATGCTGAGCGGCGCCGACACGCCCAGGACCGCCAAGCCATTGTGCAACACCTGCGCCGTCGCCGCCACCAAGGCCAGGCGGGCGCGCTTGACGGCCACATCGTCCACCAGGATGCGCTCGGCATCGTAGTAGCTGTGGTAGGCCGCGGCCAGCTCGCGCAGGTAAAAAGTGACGTCGTGGGGCGCAAAGTCTTGTGCGGCGCTGGTCAGCATGGCCGGATAGCGTGCCAGTTGCAGCATCAGGGTTTGGGCGGGCGCGGTGTCCAGCGCCGACAAGTCCACCGACTGCAGCTCGCCAGACGAGGCCTTGCCGTCCACCAGCAAACCTTCGCGCTGCAGCACCGAGCAAATCCGGGCATGGGCGTATTGCACGTAATAGACCGGGTTGTCGTTGTTCTGGGCCAAGGCCAGGTCAATGTCAAAAACATACTCGGTGTCGGGCTTGCGGCTCAGCAAGAAGAAGCGCACGGCATCCTTGGACGTCCACTCGATCAGGTCGCGCAGGGTCACATAGCTGCCCGCCCGTTTGGAAATCTTGACCTCTTCGCCACCGCGCATCACGCGCACCATGGTGTGCAACACGTAGTCGGGGTAGCCCTGCGGGATGCCCAACTTCAGATGTTCCGAGGCGGCCTGCAGGCCCGCACGCACCCGCGCAATCGTGCCGTGGTGGTCGGTGCCCTGGATGTTGATGACCTTGTTGAAGCCACGTTCCCACTTGGTGAGGTGGTAGGCCACATCGGGCACGAAGTAAGTGAAGCTGCCATCCGACTTGCGCATCACCCGGTCTTTGTCGTCGCCGTAATCGGTGGATTTGAGCCACAAGGCACCGTCTTGCTCATAGGTTTTGCCGGCCGCTTGCAGCGTTTGCACGGCTTGCTCGACCCGGCCACTGGTGTACAGGCTGGACTCCAGGTAGTACTGGTCAAAGCGCACGTCAAAGGCGCGCAAATCGAGGTCTTGCTCGCGCCGCAGGTAGGCCACGGCGAATTCGCGCATGCCGTCCAGGTCGTTGACCTGGCCGCTGGCGGTGAAGCTGCGATCGTCCGAGGCCACCGATTGGCCGGCCAAAAAGTCGTTGGCAATGTCTTGGATGTAGTCGCCGTTGTAGGCGGCCTCGGGCCAAGCGGCATCGCCTGGCTTGAGGCCCTTGGCGCGCGATTGGGTGCTGCTGGCCAAGGTGGCAATTTGGACACCGGCATCGTTGTAATAGAACTCGCGATGCACCGACCAGCCCTGGGTCTCGAACAAATTGCAAATGGCGTCGCCCAGGGCGGCCTGGCGGCCGTGGCCCACGTGCAAGGGGCCCGTGGGGTTGGCAGAGACAAATTCCACCAACACGCGCTGGCCATTGGCAGCTTGGTTGCCAAACGACGCACCAGCGGCCAAGACTTCGCGCACGATTTGCTGTTTGGCTGCGGGCTTGAGGCGCAGGTTCAAAAAGCCAGGCCCGGCGATTTCCACCGCGTCCACCCATTGTTGAAAAGCCGCTGTCGCCAGCAAGGCGGCACGCAAGCTTTCCGCCACTTGGCGCGGATTGAGCTTGAGCGGTTTGGCCAGTTGCATGGCGGCCGTGACCGCCAGGTCACCGTGGGCGGCCACTTTGGGCGATTCGAACGCCGCTTTGGAGGAAGACCCGGGAGACAGGCCGTCGAGGGCCAGGGCGAGCGCCGCCAGCAATTCTTGTTGAACGAGAAGCATGCGGCGATTTTACGGGGGCGCACGCCCGCTTGCCCAAGCCAAGGCCCGAGCCGCCTGGGGCGCCGCCACGCTGGTGCCATTCATGCGCACCGATTGCCCACCCAGGGCGCCCCAGCCGCGCAAGCCATGCAGCAGCACAGACGCTTCACAGAGATGGGCCGAGGCCGCGCGGGCAGGGCCTCGACCGGAATAAGCGGTTTCCACCAGATGACCGGATTGCCAACGCATGGCCTGGGCCACCACCACGCCTTCCACATCGCTGGCCAAGCCATTCAAGGAGCCTGTCCTGGGAGGCTCCTCGGGGCGCTGCAAGCCCTGACCCAGCGCATCTGGCGAGGGCTCCAAGGGCCAAAGTTGACCCTGTCGCCCCCGCGGCTGGCCACCGAGCCCTTGCCAAACACGGGCCAAGTACGCCCGAACCGTGCCCGCTGCCTCGCCCTGCAAATGCAGTGTCCAATCACCGGCGGGCGCGACCACGGCTTGGCCCGAGCCGGTCGCCGTCGGTGCCAGGCGAACCAACAGACAGCGTCCGCTGGGGGTGACAGCTTCGGGATAAGCGACCCAACAGGCAGGATGCAAGCGACTGGGCCATGTGGAGAGACGCCCAGCATCCATCCACGTCACCTGCGTGTGGCCCGGTGGCGTCAAGCCAAAGGACAGCGTCCCCATGGCCGCGGGCCACCACAACTCCAGCCAAGCCACATGTTCGCTGGCCGGGGGAACGCGCCAGATCAGCGACTGCTGCACATCCGGCTGCAGGGTGATCGTCGCATTCACTTTCAGGGAAGCGGCGTTGCCGGCCGCGATGACCCAGTTCCATTCGACCGCATGCGCCTGGCGTGCATGCCAAACCAGGGCTTGCAAGGCACACGACCACAAAGACAGGGCATCGTGGGGGCCGTCATACGCCTCCAGGCTGAGGTTGACGAGGACCCGGCTTCCAGGCGCAGCGACCGACAAGGCATACAGGGCGCCGTCCAGCACCGCCGGTGCCAAGGCTGTTCGCGAGAGGGTCTGCAACTGGGCGCGAGGCAATTGAATGAACACCAGATCTTCACCGGCCTTGACTTGAAGCTGGCCGAGCACATGCGCGCCATGGACGGCGCGCCGCTGCAATGCGTGGTAGCCCAAGCGGGCATAACAGGCGGCCTCATCACCGTCCACTGTTTGCAGCCAGCGCGTCATTTCAGCGCGGTTGAGTTCAGCGCCGTAGCCCCAAGGCAAAGGCTGATGGGCCGCCTCGCCCAATTCTGGGCGGGGCCCTTGGTCCCACAAATGCAAAACACTGGTTTGTCCATCGCCGCGGCGCAATGCCGGATGGGCAAAGGGGCAGCCATGGTCCATCACCACCCACAAGGTGTCAGCGGTGCTGGGTGTTCTGTGAAGTCGAAGGGGTGGGGAAGGCGTTGGGGCGGCAAGGGGTGCCGCGCCGTCCTCGCGCTGATCGCGCCACGGCATGCCCACCTCGAAGCGCGCCAGACAAGCGGGCGGGCCTTGCTGCGACCAACGCTGCGCCGTGGCGAGCGTGAGCCAGGCCGTGCCAAACACCGCATGCTCGCCTTGCCAATGCGAGCGCACGCGGTCATTCGCTGCCAGCGCATCGGCCAAAGCATGGATGGACTGTCCTGGCAGCAACTCAAAAGTCAGGGTCATGCCCGCGGTTGTGACATCGTGGTCTGCAAATGCCATGGCCAAGGCCACGCGCAGGTAAGGGTCCACTCGGTCTTGGGCTTGCCAGGCCTGCGGGTTGGTGTCCCAAGGCGAAAGGTGTTCGCTCATGTGCTCAGCTCCCTTGGCGTGGCTGCGAAGGTGTCACCCGATGCGCCCACTCTTGTTGCGCGGCGGCCCAAAGTGCCGACCAGACAGCGGGGCCACCGGTCACCGTGGCCCCGATGGCCTGTGGCAAGGGCACCTCCAGACGGCGACACACTTCGGCGGCTGTCGGCCAGCCGCCAATGGGCCCCAGCGCTTGGTAACTGGCCACGGAGAACACCAGGGGTCGAGGCGCAAACCGTTGAGGCGTGGGCGCCCCCAAGGCCAAAGCGCAGCGCGTCAGCACGTGGCCGAGCACCATGCCCGCGGCGAGGTCTACGGGAAAATGCAAGCCCGCCACAATGCGATTGAACGACATTCGAAAAGCGCTGCGATGCAGTTGCACCGCCAGGGGGCTGCCCTCTTCAGCGTGGGTCAGGGCTTGCAACAAGCCGGCCATCAAAAAACATTGCACCGCATGCCCCATGGGAAACGTGCCATGGCCTGGGGTGGTCACCATGGGTTGCACCTGTGCGCAATAGTCTGCCGGTCGCCAGCAGGCCAACTCATGCTTGAAACGCAACTCCACCGCAATGGCCCACTGCAGCGCCACATTCAGCACCTCGAAGGTGCGGGGCGTGAGGTCAGGGCGCATGGGCACCAGACTGGCCCAGTGCGCCCATTGACCGTCGATTTGCGTCAAAATTTCCTGGCTGCGGTCTTCTCGCAGATCTGCGCAACGCAGCACCTGTGCAATTTCAGCCTCAAACAACGCAGGCGCGGGCCGTTGCAAGCTCAGCAAGGTCCCCCCGTTTCGCCAGGTCATGCGAAAGCCGGAGGGCGCCCACTCGGCGGCATTCATGTCGGGAAACACCAAGGGTGACAGCAACTCATGCACTGCCAGGGACTGACGCACCCAAGGCTCCCATCGCCAGAGCATTTGGGCGGGTGACTGCTGCTTAGGCGCGTGGCCCGCCACATCCAAGGGGTTGATCGTGCCTTCGCGGCTGAGCATCAGCGCCTGAGCATGCTGAGGATTGGCATAGGCATCCATCAGGGTGAAGGGCATGCCACCTCCACCTCCTCCACCACCTGCCAAATAGCCTGCATTTCTCACTTGCGTTCTGTCCATGGTTTCCTCCTTTGGGCTGTCAACGCTGGGGCAAACCCGCCTCGGCCATGCGTGCGGCGAAGCGGCGTCTTTCGGGATGGCCCACGGGAATGCGGGCCAGGTATTTCTCGACCGTGAGGCCTGGCTCGAGCACCAGGAGTTCGCGCAAAAATTGCTTGGCTTCTTGGGTGTGCCCCAGGGTTTGGTGCACCACCACCAGCATGCGCACCGTGGGCGCATGCACGCGGTTCAAGCGCCAGGATTGGATCAGCCACGCCAAGGCTTGGTGGTTGCGGTGGTCGAATGCGGCGGCATGCCCGGCCAGGCAGCAGTGGTAATACTTCAGGGGGTCGATGGGTGACAGCGCCAGGGCTTGTTGTGCCGCGTGAAAAGCGTCGGACGTTCGGCCACACAGGCTGTCAATGGTGGTTTTGAACAGCCACGCCCAAGGCTGGCTGGGCGCCAATGACAAAGCGCGTTGGATGGATTCCGTGGCACGGTCAAGGTCGCCCAGCAAATGGCATTGCACAAAGCCTTGCGTGGCCCAGGCTTGATCGTTGTGAGGTTCCAAGTCCAGCGCTTGCCTGACCTGCCGCAAGGCTTGCTGCGCCCAGTCGGGTGATGCCTCGACCACGCCGCGCGTGACCGAGAGCACATGCCACAGCGCCAGCCAGGACCGCGGCGCAGCCAGCCGAGGGTGACGCTCGATCAGGGCCTCCAATTGCGCGCGTGCTTGCCCAAAGCTGGCCCCAGAGCTGCCATGCATGGCCTGCACCGCCACCATGAGCAGCAGGCTGCTGTTGAGCGCGGGCAAGGGACGGGCTTGTCCTTGCTGCCATGCGTCTTGCTGCAGGCTTTGCAACACGCGCGCCACCAAAGCCTCGCGCCAGCGCACGGCGGCACGCCGTACATCGGACCCTTTGCCGGTGATGCGTTGCTGCCAGATCACTTGCTCGCTGCGTGTTGCGCGGAACATCCACGTCATTTCGATCGTCGCGCCGCGCCATTGCACGCTGCCACTCAAGACGTAATCGGCGTGCAGCACCTCTTGGAGTTGCAGGCTGGTCCAGTCGCGGTTTTGAAACAAGCGCGTGGACATGCGTGAGATCAGGCGCACGTCGGGACATGGCAGCAAGGCGTCCATCACTGCTTGTGCCACCCACTCGCCCAACGCGGCCGCCTGCGGTTCCAGGTTGGCGCTGCGCAAGGGAATCACCGCCAGGGTGGGGACGCCCACCAGGGGCGCAGGCGGCGGTGCGGGCATGGCCTCCTTGGCACGCAGTTCTTGTAAATGCGGTGGGCTGAGGCGAAACACCCGAAGCGGCTGGCTAAGGTGCTTGACCCAACAATCGCCCAGGTCTTCAATGCGGGCATCCAGGCCATCGATGAGTTGGTCGCGCGCAGCCTCGGAGCACAAGGTTTCCGCGGGCGCAGCCAAGGCCGCCAGCCGCGCTGCCGTGTTGACGCCGACACCGTAGACCTCGTTGGCCAGGCGCAGCACCGAGCACCAGTGCAGCCCGGCGCGCAACCAGATGCGCCGCGACAGCGGCAAGGCCAGTTGTTGCTCGGCCAAGCTGCGGTGCAGGGTGTTGACCGCCGCCACCGCATGCAGGCAAGCAGAAAATTCAAGCACCAGACCGTCCCCCCATTTATTGGCCAGTCGGCCGGCGAAGCTTGGCAAAATACGGGTCTGTACCTCGTGCACAAACGCCTGCCAACGCAGCACCGTGCCCTCTTCGTCCTCGCTCATCAAACGCACCGACTCGACCATGTCCACCACCACCATCACGCACAACACCCGATGCCAATCGGGTGCGTCTTGCTGGGAAGCGCCGGTGCGTAAAGCCTCGGCGCCGCGATGGGATGAATTCTTCATAGATATGAGCTATTAAGTATTCATTATGTGGATATTCACCGGATTGCGGAAGACCGCCCTATCGCTGCGAATTGAAGGCATGATGTAGGGCTATGCGCGCATTGATCGATCGCTCCCGCTCCACACCTTCGTTGTCCTGCGTGATGCCGGCCTACAACGAAGCCGGGCATTTGGCACAGTGGGTTCCGCAAGTGCTGCATGAACTGCAAGCCTTGGGTCTGCCGGTAGAAATCGTGTTGGTGAATGACGGTAGCCGTGACGACACCGCTGCGGTGATGGCGGCTTTGTGCACTGTTCACCCTGAAGTGGTGGGCCTGGACCTCTCTCGCAACTTCGGCAAAGAGGCCGCACTCAGTGCTGGCCTGGACGTCGCCCTGGGCGACCTGGTGCTCTTGATGGATGCCGATGGCCAACACCCCGTGAGCCTGGTGGCCGACATGCTGCAGCGTTGGCGAGAGGGTGCCGATGTGGTGTACGCCGTGCGCAAAACGCGCGACGACCAAAGCGCATTGCACGCCCGTTTGACCGACTGGTTCTACCGTTTGATCAACTGGGGCACGCGGGTCAAAATTCCGCCCAACGCCGGTGACTTCCGTCTGATGGACCGCAAGGTGGTAGAAGCCCTCAAAGCCATGCCCGAGCGCAACCGCTTCATGAAGGGCTTGTATGCCTGGGTTGGCTTTCAAAGCACAGCCATTGACTACGAGCCCTTGCCACGCATGGGCGGCGAAAGTCAGTTTGGCTTGCGCGGCGCCTTTGGGCTGGCTGTCACCGGCATGCTGGCCTTCTCCATCACCCCCCTGCGCGCCTTGGCCGTGGTGGGGCTTTGCTTGTCGATGGCTTCCCTGCTCTATGGCGCTTGGGTGATTGCGGAGTATTTTTTCTGGGGCATCAATGTGCCGGGCTATGCCACCATCGTGGTGGGGCTGATGTTTTTCAGCGGCATTCAAATGCTGTCCATTGGCGTGCTGGCCGAGTATGTGGGACGCATTTATGAAGAAGTGAAGCAGCGCCCGCGCTATTGGGTGCGCGAGCGCTTGGGCCAAGGCCTCAGCGCCTCTCAACCCGACACAAGCACCAAGTGAACCGCCCGGCCTGGTTGCGCAGCAGCGTCTGGTTCTTGCTGGTCGGCAGCGCCGCAGCGCTCACTCACTTGGGCGTGTTCGCTTGGCTCACCCAGCGCAGCGCGCTTTGGCCGGAAGTGGCCAATGCCATCGGCTTTGGCGTGGCATTCGGCGTCAGTTTTGTCGGGCACCGCTGGCTCAGTTTTGCCGATGCCGGCACCAGCGTGTCACAGAGCTTTGCGCGGTTCGCCGGCACGGCCCTGGCCGGCTTTGTCTGCAACGAGCTCTGCTTCATGGGACTTTACCGAGGGCTGGGCTGGCCCAGCGGCCTGGCGCTGGTGGCCGCCATGGTGGTGGCGGCGGGACAAACCTTTTGGCTGAGCCGTTATTGGGCGTTCAAGCGCTGAGCCAGGCAACGCTGCTGCTCGGGGCGGGTCTCTGCCGAAGCGGGGCTCTTGAACAAGGCCCAGGCTTGGCCTGAAAAAACGGGCACAAAGCCCACCCGATCGGCCGGTAATTCGGTCACACCCCCGCGTGGCATCACAAGCCACTGCCCAGGGCGGTTGGTGGCCTCCTTCAAGGCGGCGGGGGTTTGCAGACTGCGCGCAGCTTGGGCGTCAAAGTCCGCGCCCTCAAACAATTCACGACGCCAGTTGTCGCCCGCGCTTTGGCGCAACTGCGGCCAATCTTGCAGCACCACCATGGGCGCTGTGAAACGCGCCAAAAACGGCAAATCGTAGGCATAGTCGCCGGCCAGGAAGACAACATCGTCAGGGCCTTTGACGCAGGCCAGCGCCTGGGCAATGTCGGCGCTGCTATGTCGCAAAGTGTAACGACTCGCCACCTCGTTGGCCCCCACGGCCAGGCCCAGCGCCAGCACCACCAACCCTCGAAACAACCCGCGTGCGTAAGTCTTGCCGGCCATGCCCACTTGCCAACCCCAAGCGGCCAGCAAGGCCAGCGCCGGCAACACAGGAAGTGCGTAACCGAGCAACTTGGAGTTGGGAATCGAGAAGAAGCCCAGAATGGCCAGGGTGGTGACCCAGCACAACAGCATCAAACGCCGTTGGGCGCTGTCGCGGCGCAGCGCCGTCAGAGCTGCGTTGGGTCGACACTCGCGCCAAGCCAGGTGCAGCACCCACAAAATCCATGGGCCGATCAACACCACCACCGCCAGGCCATAAAACCACCAGGGCCGGGCATTGTTGAAGGTGGTGGCGGTGTAGCGCCCGAACTGGTGCTTGCCAAACATGTAGGCCAGCATGTCCGGATGGGCCTGGTGGGCCAACACAAACCAGGGCAGGGCCACGACCAGGAACAAGGCGATGCCACGCAGCCAGGGAAAGGAGATCACCTTTCGCCATTGCCAGGTCAAAGTCAGCCAAAGCACCAGCACCAAACCCGGCAACAGCAAGCCAATGAGCCCTTTGCTCAACACCCCCAAAGCGCAGGCCAAAACGCCGCTCAAAGCCCAGCCCACATGCGGTCGCTCGCGCCCTTGCTCGAATGACCAGCCCAGACAAAAAATCGCCACGCTCATCCAGCTGGCCACCAGCATGTCGTGGTTGACGTACTGCCCGCCCATGAGAAACGCGAGGCTGCTGCCCAGCATCCAGACGGCACGGTGCGCCAAGGCCGGGCCACCCCAGCGGCGCGCCACTTGCCACATGACCACCAGCATCAAGAGCGCGTGCAAAGCAGGCACCCACCGCAAGGCCCAGGCGTGCACCCCCAGCACGGCCATGGCAGACGCTTCTAGCCAATAAAGGTAGGGCGGCTTGTGGAAAAAGGGAATGCCATTCAGGCGAGGCGTCAGCCAATCGCCCGATTGCAACATCCAGCGGCCAATTTCGCCATAGCGCCCTTCATCGGGAACGGCCAAGGGGCGCAATGCCGCCAGCGCCAGCAACAGGGCAAAGCAGGCCAACACAGCCCAGCCGGTGCGACGTGACGATTCGGAGTCCTCAGAGTGCATGGCGCGAGTGTAGTGGCGCGCTGTCACACGCCGGCATGAAGCGTGACGCGCGCTTGTTGCAAGTCATGCGCAAAGTCGTCGCTGGCCAGGTACTCAAACTCCCAGGCGCGGGGCGAGCCGATGGGGTCACTGGGGTCTTGGCCTTGCGCGGGGTGACACATGAGGACCCCGCCATCCTGGGCTGCGTCGCGCAGCCAGGCCTGCATGCGGCGGGCATAGCTCGCACGACCGCCAGCAAAGTTGTAAGCACCGCGCAGCGGAAAACGGCAGGGTGCGTTCTGGGCTTGTGCCGCTTGCAGGAAGGCGCGCGCTCCCCAGGCGCTGATGATGCGGGCCTTGGCATCGTCTTGCCCGACCTGGGAGACGCGAAGCCAAGGAAGTGGGCTGCCATAGCGCTGTGCCAGCACGCTCAACAGCGGACCCCGGATACCCTGAAATTGCTGAATGTGCTGGTGACCATCCACATGGTCTGGCGGGGCTTGCCAATGCGCCTCGAAGGCGTCCAGCTGCCGCTCGATGCAGATGCGCACTTCGTCGGCGACGAAATCATCCCAGAGCGCGCGCCACATCATGACCGCCAGGCTTTGGCCATGGCCCGCCGCGCGGGCAAAGTCGCTGGTCCAGTCCAGGTGCAAGCCCACCGACACCTGCCCCTTCAGCTCGCGCAAGGCAGGGGCGTCGGCGGCCCAGCGGGGCGAGAGGCTCATCACGCTGGTGGCGCTCAGGCGTTGCTGGCGCGCCAAGGCCACAATGCCTTGCGAGGCACAGGCGTGCACGGCGTAATCGTCGGCACACAGCGTGACGTTTGCCTGTGCCATCAGCTCAGCCCAAAGTCGGGACGGGCGTACTGGGCCTTCAAGTAGTCCAGCCACAGGCGCAAGCGCAAAGGCAGGTGCTTGCGCTGCGGGAACACCGCGTAAATGCCATTGGGCGGGGCGGCAAACGCCTCGAGCACCGGCACCAGGCGGCCGGCGGCAATGTCTTCTTCCACTTCCCAGGTGCTGCGCCAGGCAATGCCTTGGCCCGCCAGGCACCAAGCGTGCAAGACCTGGCCATCGGAGCAGTCCAACGGGCCACTGGGCCGCAAATGAATCACTTCGTGGCTGGCCGCGCCACTGCCGGGCACGCTGAACGCCCAGCCGCGGGTCTGGGAGGCGTCGCTGGACAGGGTCAGGCAGGCATGGCGCATCAAATCGGACGGGTGCGACGGCGTGCCGTGCCGTGCCAAGTAGGCCGGCGTGGCCACACAGAGGCGTCGGTTGTCCGCCAGCCGCACGCTGACCAAGGAAGAGTCGGGCAGGTCGCCGACGCGCACCGCGCAGTCAAAGCCCTCGGCGGCCACATCGACCACCCGATCGCTCAAATTCAGGGACAAGGTGACCTTGGGATGCTCCTCGCGAAAGCGGGGCAGCAAAGGCGCCACATGGCGCCGCCCAAACCCCGCTGGCGCCGTGATCCGCAAATGGCCGCTGGCTTGCACCCCACCGGCACTGACGCTGGCCTCGGCGCTGGCCACGTCGGCCAGCAAACGCAAACAGTCTTCGAGAAAGGCGCTGCCCTCTTGGGTGAGGCTCAGGCGGCGGGTGGTGCGCACCAGCAACTTGACGCCCAGATGCTCCTCCAGGCTGTCCAGGCGTCGCCCCATGATGGCAGGCGCCACCCCTTCTGCCTTGGCGGCCGCGGTCAAACTGCCCTTTTGTGCGACAGTGACAAAGGTCTCAAACGCTTTGAGTTTGTCCATAGGCTGGATTATGGCGATTGCGCTGCGTCAAAACTGTCGCACAGGCCGGCCGCAAACCGCTTTTTGTTGGTTGCGCGCAAGCCTGCGCCTGTACCATTGCTCTTTTGACCGAGATCACGCTTCGAAAGGAACTTTGAGATGAGCATTCAAACCGTGGGCATCATTGGCGCCGGCACGATGGGCAGTGGCATTGCGCAAGCCTGCGCCGTGGCCGGCGTTCGCGTGGTGATGGTGGACATCGCCGAAGCGGCGGTCGCCAAGGGCCTGGCCAGCGTGGACAGCAGCCTGGAGCGCTTGCTGAAGAAGGACAAGATTTCCCAAGCCGACAAAGACGCCGCACTGGCCCGCATTCGCACCAGCACCCAGTACGAAGACCTGAAAAGCGCCGACCTGGTGATTGAAGCCGCCACCGAAAACCACGCGCTCAAAATCAAGATCATCCAACAACTTGACGCCTTGCTGGCCCCCGAGGTCATCCTGGCCTCCAACACCTCGTCGATCTCGATCACGCAGCTGGCGGCGGTCACCCAGCGCGCCGACCGCTTCATCGGCATGCACTTCTTCAACCCCGTGCCCCTGATGGCGCTGGTGGAAATCATCCGCGGGCTGCAAACCAGCGACGACACCCACGCCACCGTGCAAGCGCTGGCCAAGCGCCTGGGCAAATCGCCCATCACCGTGAAGAACGCCCCCGGCTTTGTGGTGAACCGCATTCTGGTGCCCATGATCAACGAAGCCTTCTTCGTGCTGGCCGAAGGCCTGGCCTCGCCCGACGACATCGACGCTGGCATGCGCCTGGGCTGCAACCAGCCCATCGGCCCGCTGGCCCTGGCCGACATGATTGGCCTGGACGTGTGCCTGGCCGTGATGGAGGTGTACTTGGAACAGTTTGGCGACAGCAAATACCGCCCTTGCCCGCTGCTCAAAGAGATGGTGGCCGCAGGCCGCCTGGGCCGCAAGAGTGGCCAAGGCGTCTACCACTACCGTTGAAACCCCAGCGGCCAGCAGAGCCGCAACTTGAGGAGACCAAAGATGAGCGACAACGCAGAAGGCCGGATGGTGTGTGAGGTGCAGGGCACGGTGCTGTTGATTGGCATTGACCGCGTCGCCAAACGCAATGGCTTCACCCCCAAAATGTTTCGCGAACTCGGCGATGCCTACACCCGGCTGGACGACGACCCCAGCTTGCGCGTGGGGGTGTTGCACGCGCTGGGCGACCACTTCACCGCGGGGCTGGACCTGCCCACGATCGCCCCCCTGATGAAGCGCGGCGAAAAGGCCGTGCCACTGGGCCTGGTGGACCCCCTGAACCTGGCCATGGAAGGCTACCGCCGCCGCGTCAAACCCATGGTGACGGCGGTGCAAGGCATCACCTACACCTTAGGGATCGAGTTGATGCTGGCCGCCGACATCGTGGTGGCCGCGGACAACTGCCGCTTCTCGCAACTCGAGGTCAAGCGCGGCATCATGGCCACCGGTGGCGCCACCTTGCGCATGGCCGAGCGCGCCGGGCTGGGCAATGCCTTGTTGCACCTGCTGACCGGCGACGAGTTTGGCTCGGCCGAGGCCTTGCGTTTGAACTTTGTGCAAAAAGTGGTGCCGGCGGGGCAACAACTGGCCGAGGCCCTGAAGATCGCGCAAGCCATTGCCGAGCAAGCGCCGCAAGCGGTGGTGGCCACACGCCAGAATGCCCTGAAGGCGGTGGAGCACGGCCCGGTGGTGGCCATGCAAGAGTTCATCAGCGTGCAGCAACGCCTGTCGGCCACCGACGATGCGGCCGAAGGCGTGCGCTCTTTTGTCGAGCGTCGCCCCGCGCGTTTCACCGGCCATTGACCACAGGAGCCACCATGCGCAAGCCTTCCATGTACGACCTGCACCTGGACAAGAACGCCGCCAATTACGTGCCCTTGTCACCCCTGAGTTTTCTGGAGCGCAGCGCGCAGGTGTATCCCAGCCGGCTGGCGCTGATCTACGGCCCGCAACGCCAAACCTGGGCTCAAACCTACGACCGTTGCCGCCGCTTGGCCAGCGCCTTGGCACAGCGCGGCGTGGGCCAGGGCGACACGGTGGCGGTGATGTTGCCCAACGTGCCGGCCATGTACGAGGCCCACTTTGGCGTGCCCATGGCCGGTGCCGTGCTCAACACCTTGAACACCCGGCTCGACGCCGAAGCCATCGCCTTCATGCTGCAGCATGGCGAAGCCAAGGTCTTGCTCACCGACCGCGAGTTTTCTGCAGTGGTCAACAAAGCGCTGAGCCTGCTGGGCGACCACAAGCCACTGGTGGTGGAAGTTGAAGATGACGAGGCCCCGGCGGGCGCAGCAGTCGGCGAGATCACTTACGAATCTTTTCTAGCGCAGGGCGATGCCCAGTTTGCCTGGTCGTTGCCCAACGATGAATGGGACGCCATTGCGCTGAACTACACCAGCGGCACCACCGGCAACCCCAAGGGCGTGGTGACCCACCACCGCGGCGCCTACCTCAATGCCACCAGTAACATCATCACCTGGGGCATGCCGCAGCACACCACTTATTTGTGGACGCTGCCCATGTTCCACTGCAATGGCTGGTGCTTCCCCTGGACCATGGCCTTGAATGCGGGCACCAGCGTGTGCCTGCGCCGCGTCGACCCCGCGCTGATCTTCCCGCTGATTCGCGAGCACCACATCACCCACATGTGCGGCGCGCCCATTGTGTACAGCATGCTGATCCATGCCCCAGTGGCCCTGCGCGAAGGCATCACGCACACCGTGCAAGGGCTGATTGCCGGCGCCGCGCCGCCGGCAGCCGTGATTGAAGGCTGCGAGAAGGCCAACATCGACATCACCCATGTCTATGGCCTGACCGAGGTCTATGGCCCGGCCGCCGTTTGCGCCAAGCAAGAAGACTGGGCCGAGCGCTCGGCCGAGGAACGGGCCATGTTGAACGGCCGCCAAGGCGTGGCCTACCCGCTGCAACAGGCGGTGAAGGTGCTGGACCCCGAGACGATGCAACCCGTGCCTGCGGATGGCGAGACCATGGGAGAAATTTTCTTCCGCGGCAATATCGTGATGAAGGGCTACCTCAAGAACCCGCAAGCCACGCAAGAGGCCTTTGCCGGTGGCTGGTTCCACACGGGCGACCTGGCCGTGACCCATCCGGACGGGTATGTGAAGATCAAGGACCGCAGCAAGGACATCATCATCTCCGGCGGCGAAAACATTTCCTCCATCGAGGTCGAAGATGCCCTGTGCCGCCATGCGGCCGTGATGCTGGCCGCCGTGGTGGCCTTGCCCGACCCCAAGTGGGGCGAGGTGCCTTGCGCCTTTGTGGAATTGAAGCCCGAAGCGCAGGCCACAGAAGACGACATCATTGCCCACTGCAAAACCTTGCTGGCGCGCTTCAAGGTGCCCAAGAAAGTGGTGTTCGGCACCTTGCCCAAAACATCGACCGGCAAGATTCAGAAGTTCATGCTGCGCGACAGCGTGAAATCCAGCAGCGCCATCGAATGAAGATGCCGTCATGAGGTGATGCCATGCGACTCGCCCTGCTCTCGGACATTCACGCCAATGTACAAGCGCTCGACGCCTGCATGGCCCATGCCCAGAGCCAGGGCGCAAGCCACTGGGCCCTCTTGGGCGACCTGGTGGGCTACGGCGCCAACCCCTGCGAAGTGCTCACGCGTGTGCAAGCCCTGGCCCATGGCGGCGCGATCGTGCTGCAAGGCAACCACGAGGCCATGGCCATCGCGCCACCCCCGTCCGAGCAGAGTTTGGGGGCGCGCACGGCCGGCTGGACCCACCAGCAATTGAGCCCCGACCAGCGCGCCTGGCTGCAAGCCTTGCCCTTGCTTCACCGCAGCGGCCCCTTGCTGCTGGTGCACGCCAGCGCCGACGCCCCCGAGCGCTGGCGCTATGTGGACAACGAGCGCATGGCCGCGCTGAGCCTGAATGCCGCACTGGCCCATCCCGAGGTGCGCTATGTGTTTGGCGGGCACGTGCACCATCAAACGCTTTATTACAAAGGCTCGGGCCAACAGCTGATGCCTTTCAAACCCAGCCCCGGCGTGGCCATTCCCGTGCCCACCCATCGACGCTGGCTTGCCACCATTGGCTCGGTTGGCCAACCGCGCGACGGCGACCCGCGTGCCGCCTACGCCTTGATGGATGTGGCGGCCTGCAAGCTCACTTTTTTCCGCGTGCCCTACAACCACACGGCGGCCGCACGCGCGATTCGCGACGCCGGTTTGCCAGAGGCCTTGGCTGCGCGATTGGAGACAGGGCAATGAAGCGCTTGGCGCCTGGCACCGAGCTCGATGGCTTTCGCGTGGGCGAGTGCTTGCATGCCGGGGGCATGGCCCATGTGTACGCGGTGGAATTTGCGCAGGGTACCCCAGCGCCCTTCCCCATGGTGATGAAGGTGCCGCGCATGACCGCGGGTGATGGCGCCGAGAACATCGTCGGCTTTGAGGTGGAGCACCAGATCATGCAAACCTTGCAGGGGGACGCTGTGCCTCGGCTGGTGGCTGCGGGCGACCTGTCGGCTGTGCCTTATCTGGTGATGGAACACATCCCCGGCCTGAGCTTGCAGCAATGGCTGGACCAGCAGACCGAGGCCGGCACGCGGCCGCCGCCGCTGGAGGTCGCGCGCATCGGCGCAGCCATCGCCATGGCCTTGCACAGCCTGCACAAACAAAATGTTTGCCACCTCGACCTCAAGCCAGCCAATGTGCTGCTCGCGCCCGACGGTCGCGCGGTCTTGCTGGACTTTGGCTTGTCCTGTCATGCGCAACTGCCCGACCTGCTGGCCGAAGAGTTGCGCAATGCCGTGGGCTCGCCCGCCTGGATAGCCCCCGAGCAAGTGGTGGGCGTTCGGGGCGACCCGCGCAGTGACCTGTTTGCCCTGGGCGTCATGCTGTATGAGATGGCCACCGGTACCTTGCCTTTTGGCAACCCGCAAACGCAGGGTGGCCTGCGGCAACGCCTTTGGATGTCGCCAACGCCGTTGCGGTGTTTGCGTGCTGACACCCCCGAATGGTTACAAGAAATTGTGATGCGCTGCCTGCAGCCTCAGGCCCAAGACCGCTACCCTTCGGCAGCGCACCTGGCGTTTGATTTGCGGCACCCTGACCAGGTCAAGCTCACCGAGCGCGGCCGCGAGGTGGCAGGCTTGGGGTTTTGGCAACACCTGCGGCGCTGGGTCCGGGCTGCGGGCATGCACTACCAACCCAGCCCGCTGGCCGCACAACAGCAAATTGAGCGCGTGCCCATCGTGATGGTGGCGCTGCCGCACCAAGACGTGAGCGACGCGGCGCTGTTTTCCATGCGCCAGGAGACGGACCGAGCGCTCGGAAATTTGCCTGGGGCACGGTTGGCCGTGGTGACCGTCATCTCGGACAGCGCCACCAGCAGCTCAGACAATGCCAAGAGTGAAACCTCGCTGCACCGTCAGCACCTGACACGGCTGCAGCAATGGGCACAACCGCTGGACCTGGAAAACCACCAGGCGTCGTTTCACGTGCTGGAATCGGGTGACGTGGCGCAGGCCCTGCTGCGCTACGCCGAAGGCAATCACGTGAGCATGATCATCCTGGGTGCGGCCACGCATGGCCTGCAAATGCAGCGCTTGGTGGCCACTGTTCCTATCAAAGTGGCGATGCATGCGCCCTGCACCGTGATGTTGGTCAAGGCAGCGCTGCCGTTTGAACACTTGGCCGATGAGGCCAGTGCCCCTTGAGCCTCAGTCAGCGTAAACGCCAGCGGCCTTGATGACGGGCGTCCACTTGGCGATTTCTGCCGTCACAAAGGCCTTGTGCTCAGCCGGGTCAGAGCGCTTGTCGTTGATCACCACTGCGCCCAGGCCTTCTTGTTTCTTGACGAAGTCAGGGTCTTTGAGCGCCGCCTTGAGCGCGGCGTTCAGCTTGGCTTTGGCATCGGCCGACAAGCCCTTGGGGCCGTACAAACCATGCCAAATCGTGACCTGGAAGTTTTTCTGGCCGGACTCGTCCAGCGTGGGCACATCCTTGAGCGCTGGCGTGTTCAAACGCTTCTGCGTGGTCACGCCAAAGACTTTCACTTTCTTGGCTTCGATTTGCGAGGTGGTGTTGGTGGTCTGGTCGCACATCAAATCCACTTGGCCACCGATCAGGTCGGTCATGGCAGGCGCCGTGCCCTTGTAGGGAACCGTGGTCATGTCCACTTGCACCGAGGCTTGCCACAGCATGCCGCACAGATGGGATGCCGAGGCCAAGCCGGCGTTGGCCAGGTTGATGCTGCCTTTGTTGGCATTGACCCAGGTGATCAGTTCTTTGTAATTGTTGGCCGGCAACTGGGGCTTGCCAATCAAGGTCATGGGCACGTCGTTGATCATGCCCAGGTACTCGAAATCGCTGTCGACCTTGAAGGGCAGGTTGCGCACCAACGAAGGAAAAATGCCCATGGCGATGTGGTGCACCAGCAGGGTGTGGCCATCGGGGTTGGCGCGGGTCACCTTGGTGGCGCCGATCAAGCCACCGGGCCCGCCGGCGGCGTTTTCCACCACCACGCTGTTGCCCAAGGTCTTGCGCATGGCTTCGGCCAAATCGCGCGCGACACGGTCGGTGGGGCCGCCAGCGGCAAAGGGCACCACCAGGGTCACGGGCTTGTCTTTGATGGGAAAGTCAGCGGCCTGCAGGCTGAAAGGCAACAGCGACAGGGCGAGCAAACCTGCGAAGGTCGATTTCATGGGCATGTCTCCTTTGAAAGTATTTGCCCATGGTAAGACTCAACTCAATTTTGGAAATAACGGAAATTACGTAGCCCCGCGCCAGCCATGGCGCGATACCCGTCACGTCATTGGTAGCTGCGCGCGTCCTCAATCACTTTGCCATCGTTGGGCAAACTGCCGGGCGCCACAAAGGCCACGTCGGCACGCAGTTTGGTGACATCGCGCACCGCGTCTCCGATGGATCGTGCCAAAGCGTCGGAGCCTTGGCGTGTTTCCACCTTCAGCGCCATTTGGTCGCTGGCCATTTCGCCACTGACCACCAGGCGCGCCTTGAGCACTTCGGGGAAGCGCTTCGCGACCTGATCGACCTGGCCGGGGTGCACAAACATGCCGCGCACCTTGGTGGTTTGATCGGCACGGCCCATCCAGCCCTTGATGCGGTTGTTGGTGCGTCCGGTGGGGCAGGTCCCGGGCAAGACCGCGGTCAAGTCACCGGTGCCAAAACGGATCAGGGGGTAGTCGGGGTTCAAGGTGGTGACCACCAGCTCGCCGACTTCACCCTCGGGCACCGGGTCGCCGGTGCCGGGTCGCACGATTTCAACGATCACGCCTTCGTCCAGCACCAAGCCTTCGCGGGCTTCGGTTTCATAGGCAATCAGGCCCAGGTCGGCGGTGGCATAGCACTGGTAACCGGCGATGCCGCGCTCGGCCAGCCAGTCGCGCAAGCTCGGCGGGAACGCTTCGCCGGACACCAGGGCTTTTTTGACGCTGGGCAAGGCCACGCCCAACTCGGCCGCCTTCTCCACAATGATCTTCAGAAAGCTGGGCGTGCCGATGTAGCCGGCGGGCCGCAACTCGGCCATGGCCTGCACTTGCTGTTCGGTTTGGCCGGTGCCACCGGGAAACACGGTGCAACCCAGGGCATGCGCGCCCGACTCCATCATGGAACCGGCCGGCGTGAAGTGGTAGCTGAAACAGTTGTGAATCAAGTCGCCCGAGCGGAAACCCGCGGCGAACATCGTGCGTGCCATGCGCCAGTAGTCAGGACGTGCCGCCTCGGGCTCGTAAATGGTGCCGGGGCTGGCAAACACACGGGTCATGCCCTTGCCAAAAGCCAAGGCCGAAAAGCCGCCAAACACGTCTTGCGCACGTTGCGCTTTTTGCTGCTCGAGCAATTCGTATTTGCGGATCACCGGCAGGCGCGCCAGCGCAGTGCGGGAGGTGATGCTGTGCGCATCCACCTGGCCCAGCGATTTGGCAAACGCCGCGGCATGCTGCTGGGCATGCGCAATTTGTTGGGGCAAGGCCTGCATCAGGGCCGCTTCGCGGTCCTGGGGGCTGCGGGTTTCCAGCGTGTCGTAAAAGGCGGCCATGGTCAACGCCTTCCTCACGCCAGCCAGCGCTTGCGGCGCTTGTAGCTCTTGACGTCCTTGAAGCTCTTGCGCTCGCCACCGCCCACGCCCAGGTAAAACTCTTTGACGTCTTCGTTGGTGGCCAGGTCGCTGGCCGCACCGTCCATCACAATGCGGCCCGACTCCATGATGTAACCGTAGTCGGCATACTTCAGGGCCATGTTGGTGTTTTGCTCGGCCAACAAGAAGGTGACTTTCTCTTTGTCGTTGAGGTCTTTCACAATATTGAAAACCTCTTCCACAATTTGCGGCGCCAGGCCCATGGACGGCTCGTCCAGCAACACCATGTTGGGGTTGGACATCAAGGCGCGGCCAATGGCGCACATCTGCTGCTCACCGCCCGAGGTGTAAGCCGCCTGCGAGGTGCGGCGCGTCTTCAGGCGGGGGAAATAGTTGTAAACCTTTTCCAGGTTGGCGGCGATTTCGCCTTTGTCGCTGCGGGTGTAGCTGCCCGTCAGCAAGTTTTCTTCGATCGTCAGGTGGGCGAAACAGTGGCGCCCCTCCATGACCTGCACCACGCCACGCTTGACCAGCTCGGCGGGCGATAAATTTTCAATGCGCTCACCGCGCAACTCAATGCTGCCCTTGGTGACCTCGCCCCGCTCGCCCTTGAGCAAGTTGGAAATGGCACGCAGGGTGGTGGTTTTGCCCGCGCCATTGCCGCCCAGAATGGCAACGATGGCCCCTTCGGGCACCTGCAAGGAAACCCCTTTGAGCACCAGGATCACGTGGTTGTAAATGACCTCAATGCCATTGACGTTGAGAACGGTTTTTTGGGTGTTCATGTTGTCTTCCAATGCAGGCTCTGACAAACACCCGCTGCGCCGGGGCGCAACGGGTGTCAGCGTGTCGATCAGGACTGGCAGTCCTTGACGTCACGACGGGTCATCTTCTTGTCGGCCAGGTACTTTTCGGCACCGGCTTTGACCATGGGCTTGATGATTTGCTCATCGGCCTGGTACCAGTCGGAGGAGAAGCCCCACTTGCTGCCGTCCCAGGTCTGCACGCGGGCCCAGGTCGAGCCCATGTGGTCAGCACAGCTGGTGGACAGCGGGCGCATGATGTTGGTGAAGCCCAAGGATTCGAGCTTCTTCTCGTCCAGCGACAGGTTCTCCAAGCCCCAGCGCACTTGCTCGCCGGTCATGACCTTGCCCTTGCCAAAACGCTCTTGCGCGCGGCGCACGGCTTCCACACCCAGCATCTGGATGATCACGCCACGGGTGTACAGCACCGAACCCACTTCGTCCTTGGGGCCTGTGCCCTGGCCTTTGTCATGCACATGCTTGAGGATCTCTTGGATGACTTTGGGTTGTTGGCCCGAAGTGTTCAAGGCCAGCGCGTTGTAGCCCTTGGCGCCTTCACCCACGTCTTTGACATCGGGTTCGGCACCAGCCCACCACACGCCGTACATCTTGTCACGCGGGTAACCGGTGGCTTGCGACTCCTTGAGCGCGGTGGAGTTCATCACGCCCCAGCCCCACAGCAACACGTAGTCGGGACGGCTTTGGCGAACTTGCAGCCAGGTGGCTTTTTGTTCCACGCCCGGTGCGGTCACGGGCAACAGCTGCAGGTCAAAGCCATGCATCTTGGCGCGCTCTTGCAACAGGGGAATCGGCTCTTTGCCAAACGGGCTGTCGTGGTACACCAGGGCGATTTTCTTGCCCTTGAGTTTGTCCAGGCCGCCTTCTTTTTTGCCCAGGTGCTGGATCAAGATGTCCGCGCCGGTCCAGTAGCTGCCCATCAGCGGGAAGTTCCACTTGAAGGCCATGCCGTCTTGCGACACCGACAGGCCATAGCCCAGGGTGATCAGGGGCACTTTGTCTGCCGGGGCTTTTTCCGTCAAGGCGAAGGTGATGCCGGTGGATTGCGGGTCAAAAAACGCCACGCCAGGACGACTCTTCAGGCGCTCATAGCATTCCACGCCACGGTCGGTGGCATAGCCGGTTTCGCACTCTTCATAGGTGAGTTTCACGCCGTTGATGCCGCCGTCGCGGGCGTTGATCATTTTCAGGTAGTCCTGCTTGCCGTTGGCCCAGGGCACACCGTTGGGTGCGTAGGCGCCCGTGCGGTAGGACAGCAGCGGGAAGAATTGCTCTTTGGCCTGGGCCAGGGCCGAGCTGGCACCGGTGAGGCCGGCAGCCACCAGGGTGGCAGCGGCAACGAGTTTGGAAAGTTTCATGGTTGTCTCCTTTTAAAAATGGACGGGCGTGATCATCAAACACAAACACAGAAAATCAGTGCGGGAAGGGCCACAGTCGCAGCTTCTGCTTGCCGATCGACCACAGCTTGGCCAAGCCGTGCGGCTCCACAATCAGGAACCAAACAATCAGGCCACCGAAAATCATCAGCTCGGCGTGCGACACGCCGGCGGTTGAAATTTCAATGCCAAACAGTCCCATGAGAGCAGGCAGAAACTGGTTCAAGGCAATGGGCATCACCACGATGAAAGCGGCGCCAAAGAAAGCGCCCATGATGGAGCCCAAGCCGCCGATGATGACCATGAACAACAGACGGAAAGAGATCTCCACCGAGAAAGCGGCTGGCTCCCAAGAGCCCAGATAAACAAAAGCCCACAGGCCGCCCGCAACACCCACGATGAAGGAGCTGACGGCAAAGGCGCTGAGCTTGGCGTACATGGGGCGGATGCCGATCACGGCCGCTGCCACATCCATGTCACGAATGGCCATCCACTCGCGGCCAATGGCACCGCGCACCAGGTTCTTGGCCAGCACGGCCATGACCACCAGGACCCCCAGACAGAACCAGTATTTGCTCAAGGCGCTTTCAATCGGCAGGCCAAAGACCTGCAACTCATTGACCGAGACCGAGCCGGAAGAGGAGTCGTTGGTAAGCCACTTGATGCGCAAGAACATCCAGTCGCTGAAAAACTGGGCGGCCAAGGTGGCCACGGCCAGGTACAGGCCTTTCACCCGCAAGCTGGGCAGGCCAAACAAGATGCCAAAGCAGGTGGCGCACAAGCCGCCCAGAAGCAGGGCCGGAATCAGCGGCATGTCGGGCACGCGCACAAAGAAGTTGTAGGCGCCATAGGCGCCCACGGCCATGAAGGCCCCGGAGCCCAAGGAGATCTGGCCGCAGTAGCCCACCAGAATGTTCACGCCCAAGGCGGCCAGGGACATGATGACAAAGGGGATCAGAATGGCGCGGAAGATGTAGTCGTCTGCCAGCATCGGCACGCCGAGCACGGCAAAGGCCACCAGCAAGGCGATGGCAACGCGGTCTTGCAGGATCGGGAATATCTGTTGATCCGCCCGGTAACTGGTTTTGAACTGGCCATTTTCACGGTAAAGCATGGAATTCTTCCTTGGTCTCGGGGACGCTCAAACGCGGTCGATGATTTTTTCGCCAAACAGCCCTTGCGGACGGAACAGCAGGAACACGAGCGCCAGCACATAGGCGAACCAGATCTCGATGCCGCCCCCCACATAGGGGCCGACATACACCTCGGAGAGCTTCTCGCCGACACCGATGATGAGGCCACCGATGATGGCGCCGGGCACCGACGTCAGGCCGCCCAGAATGATCACCGGCAGGGCGCGCAAGGCCACCGTGGTCAGAGAAAACTGCACCCCGAGCTTGGAGCCCCAAATCATGCCGGACACCAGGGCCACCACGCCGGCCACACACCAGACGATGACCCAGATGCGGTTGAGCGGAATGCCAATCGATTGCGCGGCTTGGTGGTCATCGGCCACAGCGCGCAAGGCGCGCCCGGTGGCGGTCTTCTGGAAAAACAGGCTGAGCACGACCACCAGTGCGGCGGCAATGGCTGCGGCAATCACATCTTCCTTGTTGACCAGCACGCCGCCTTCAAACATGGACTCGAACAAAAAGATCGGGTCTTTGGGCATGCCGATGTTGATCTGGTAAATGTCGCTGCCAAACAGTGTCTGCCCCAGGCCTTCCATGAAGTAGGTGATGCCCAAGGTCGCCATCAGCAAGGTGGCGCCTTCCTGGTTCACCAAATGGCGCAACACCAGGCGCTCGATCAACCAGGCCACCACAAACATGATGACGCCGGCCACAATAAAGGCCAGCACGTTGGCGATCAGGGCGTTGTCCAGGCCCAGCCAGAGCGGGATCCACTCGGCGAAACGCGCCATGGCCAAGGCGGCAAACAGCACCATGGCCCCTTGGGCAAAGTTGAACACGCCCGAGGCTTTGAAAATCAGCACAAAGCCCAGCGCCACCAAGGAATAGAGCATGCCGGCCATCAGGCCGCCAAACAAGGTTTCTAGAAAAAATCCCATTTGCTTCTTCCTCGGTTCAGTGCGAAGTGCCCAGGTAGGCCCGGATCACTTCTTCGTTGTTGCGCACTTCGTCAGGGGTGCCGTCGCCAATCTTTTTGCCGTAGTCCAGCACCACCACGCGGTCGGAGATGTCCATCACCACGCCCATGTCGTGCTCGATGAGAACGACGGTGGTGCGGAACTCCTCGTTCACATCCAGAATGAAGCGGCACATGTCCTGCTTCTCTTCGACGTTCATGCCGGCCATGGGCTCGTCCAGCAACAGCACCTGCGGCTCCAGCGCCAAGGCGCGGCCCAAGTCCACGCGTTTTTGCAAACCGTAGGGCAGTTGGCCCACGGGGGTTTTGCGAAACGCCTGGATTTCCAGAAAATCGATGATGCGCTCGACTTTTTCGCGGTGCTCAATTTCTTCGCGCTCGGCCGGGCCCAGTCGCAGGGCCTGTAGGAAGAGGTTGCTCTTCATGCGCAGGTTGCGCCCGGTCATGATGTTGTCCAGCACGCTCATGCCTTTGAACAAGGCCAGGTTCTGGAAGGTGCGCGCAATGCCCATGGCCGCCACCTGGTGGCTGTCCATGTGGTCAAAGGTCTGGCCACGGAAGGTGATGGTGCCCTCGGTGGGGGTGTAGACGCCATTGATGCAGTTCAGCATCGAGCTTTTGCCCGCGCCGTTGGGCCCAATGATGGCGCGCACTTCGTGCTCGCGCACATTGAAAGAAATGTCGGTCAGCGCTTTCACGCCGCCAAAGCGCAGGCTGATGTTTTGCACGTCCAGGACGACGTCGCCAATGTGTTTGCTCATGCTGCTTTCCCCACCGGCGCAAAGGTCTTGGCGTCGGAGATTTTCAGGGTGGCGTTGACGCTGCCGGTGCGGCCGTCTTCAAACTTCACCTGGGTTTCGATGTACTGCTCGGTGGCGCCGCCATACAGCGCATCCACCAGCGGCTGGTACTTTTCGGCAATGAAGCCGCGGCGAACTTTGTTGGTGCGGGTCAACTCGCCATCGTCGGCATCGAGTTCCTTGTGCAAAACCAGGAAGCGGCTGACCTGGCTGCCGGCGAGCAAAGCGTCTTCGGCCAGATCGGCGTTGACCTTCTCGACGCAGTCCTGGATGAGGCCATAAACCTCGGGCTTTTGCGCCAGATCGGTGTAGCCTGCATAAGGCAGGTTGCGACGCTCAGCCCAGTTGCCCACGGCTTCAAAGTCGATGTTGACCATCACGCAAACTTTTTCACGCTGGTCGCCATAGGCCACCACTTCCTTGATTTGCGGGAAGAACTTGAGCTTGTTTTCCACGTACTTGGGCGCAAACATGGCGCCGTCGTTGGCGCCGCCCTTGATGCGCCCCACGTCTTTCACGCGGTCAATGATCTTCAAGTGCCCATGGCTGTCGATGAAACCGGCGTCACTGGTGTGGTACCAGCCTTCGGCGGTCAGCACTTCGGCCGTGGCCGCTGGGTTCTTGTAATACTCTTTGAGCAAGCCCGGTGACTTGACCAGAATTTCGCCGTTGTCGGCCACCTTGATTTCCACGCCCGGGCAAGGCACACCCACGGTGTCGGCACGCGCCTCATGGTCGGGCTGCAGGCACACGAACACGGCGGTTTCGGTCGAGCCGTACAGCTGCTTCAGGTTGACGCCGATCGAGCGGTAAAAGCTGAACAAGTCCGGGCCAATGGCTTCGCCTGCGGTGTAGGCCACGCGCACGCGGGACATGCCCAGGTTGTTGCGCAAAGGGCCGAAGACCATCAGGTTGCCAAGGGCGTATTGCAGGCTGTCGATCAAGCCCACCGACTTGCCATCCATCTTGGCGGGCCCCACACGGCGCGCAATGTCCATGAAGTAATGGAACATCTTGCGCTTGAAGGCGCCGGCGTCTTCCATGCGAATCATCACCGTGGTCAGCAAGCCCTCAAACACCCGGGGGGGCGCAAAGTAGTAGGTCGGGCCCACTTCCTTCAAGTCGATGGTGACGGTGGCGGTCGACTCGGGGCAGTTCACGATGTAGCCGCAGCACAGCCATTGGGCGTAGCTGAAAATGTTCTGGCCAATCCAGGCCGGAGGCAGATAGGCCAACACTTCTTCGTTGGGGCCCAGGCGATCAAACTCGGCGCCTGCTTGGGCGCGGTCCAACAAGCTGCGGTGGGTGTGCACCACGCCCTTGGGGTTGCCGGTGGTGCCCGAGGTGAAGAACATGGCGCCCACATCGTCGGGATGCGCCAACTCAATTTGCTCGGCCACGAAGTCGGGGTGCAGGCCATGAAACACTTCACCGGCCGCCATGAGCTCGTCGATGGACGCCAGGCCGGGCTCGTCGTATTTGCGCAGGCCGCGCGGGTCGTCAAAAAAGATGTGGGCCAGCTGCGGACACTGCTCGCGAATTTCCAGCAGCTTGTCGACCTGCTCCTGGTCCTCCACCACGCAGAACTTCACATCGGCGTTGTTGATCGGGAACACGCACTCGGCGCCCACCGCGTCCTGGTACAAGGGAATGGGAATGGCGCCCAAGGCTTGGGTCGCCAGCATGGCGGCATACAAGCGGGGACGGTTGGAGCCCACCACGATCAGGTGGTCGCCGCGTTGCAATCCCATTTGGTGCAGGCCACAGGCCATGTGCGACACCATCTTGGCCAGATCGGCCCAGCTCAGGGTTTGCCAAATGCCGTATTCCTTTTCGCGCATGGCGGGCGCACTGGGGCGCTGCTTCGCATGCTGCATCAGCAATCGAGGAAACGTGGTCTGCATTCCGGGTTCCTTGTTCTTTATGCCCCGCGCGACACGGACAACTCCCATGTCGCGCAGAGGACTCTCCACACTGTTGCGGCGATACTAGGACCGGGTTTGACGTTATTTTGTCGTTACGATGACAATCTAGGGAATACCCTAATCACAACTTACCCCGCCCTGACAAAGTGAAATTCCATGGCCACTGACCTGACCTTGCACCAACGCCGCCGCCCACCGCATCCGGATGAACTGGCGGGGATCCCCTGGCTGCGGCATTTGCAGCCGGCCGAGCAAGCGCGGGTCATCCCCCAGATCGTGGTGGGCGATGCGCAACCCGGCGACCATGTGTGCCGTTATGGGCGCTCGCCCACCTATTGGTTTGGCGTGGTCGATGGCCTGTTGAAAATGAGCACCGAAAGCGCGCAAGGCAACAGCGTGACCTACACCGGCCTGCCCTCTGGCGGCTGGTTTGGCGAGGGTACGGCCATCAAGCAAGAGCCCTACCGCTACAACGTGCAGGCCCTGCGCAACAGCGTGGTGGCGGGTTTGCCCATCGAGGGCTTTCAGTGGCTGCTGGACCACTCGATCGGCTTCAACCGTTTTGTCATGAACCAGCTCAATGAGCGGCTGGGCCAGTTCATTGCAGCACGCGAAATCGACCGCATGAATGACCCCGATGTGCGCGTGGCGCGCAGCCTGGCCTCGCTGTTCAACCCAGTGCTGTACCCCGGGGTGGGCGAAGTGCTGCGCATCACCCAGCAAGAGCTGGCCTACCTGGTGGGCCTGTCGCGGCAACGGGTGAACATGGCGCTGAATACTTTGCAAGAGGCTGGCTTGATTCGGATTGAGTACGGCGGCTTGCGGGTGCTGAGCCTGGAAGGGCTGCGCAACGACGCCGTCCTGCGCACCCTGTAAGGGCTTGGGTACACTGCCCAGCATCATGGACAACGCCACCCAACGTTTGAACAAGCGCATGGCCGAGCTGGGCCTGTGCTCGCGCCGCGAAGCCGATGACTGGATCGCGCACGGCTGGGTGCGCGTCAACGGCCAGCCCGCCAGCATGGGCATGCAGGTGACGGTGCAAGACCGCATCACCGTCGAGCGCCAAGCCCAACAGCAACAAGCCGAGCGCGTCACCATTTTGTTGAACAAGCCGGTGGGCTATGTCAGCGGGCAGGCCGAAGACGGCCACACCCCGGCCATCACCCTGATCCAGCCGCGTAACCATTGGCGAGACGATACCTCTCGCACCCGCTTCTCTGCCGGCCAGCTGCGTGGCCTGGCCCCCGCTGGGCGGCTGGACATCGACTCGGTGGGTTTGTTGGTGCTGACGCAAGACGGCCGCATTGCCCGCCAACTGATTGGCGAAGACGGTCATACCGAAAAAGAGTACCTGGTGCGGGTGCACTACGGCACAACGCAAACCGATGTGCAACGCGCCTTTCCCCCGGAGCAGCTGGCCCGCTTGCGGCACGGCTTGAGCCTGGATGGCCAGGCCCTGAAGCCCGCGCGGGTGGATTGGCAAAACCCTGAGCAGCTGCGCTTTGTGCTGACCGAGGGCAAAAAACGGCAAATCCGGCGCATGTGCGAACAAGTTGGCCTGCATGTGGTGGGCCTCAAGCGCGTGCGCATGGGGCGGGTGGTGCTGGGCAACCTGCCTGTGGGGCAGTGGCGCTACTTGGCGCCGCATGAAAAGTTTTAAGCCATTGCCCTGCCCCTGAAACCGTTAGATGCCCTTGAAATCAAGGGCACCGCCCTCAAATCCAATCCGTTTTGTTTTCTGATTCTTCATTTTCATCATGACTGCACAAACCCATGCCTTTCAAGCCGAAGTGGCCCAGCTTCTGCATCTGGTCACCCACTCGCTGTATTCCAACAAAGAAATTTTTCTGCGCGAGCTGGTGTCCAACGCCTCCGACGCCTGCGACAAACTGCGCTACGAAGCCCTGAACAACGCCAGCCTGTACGAAGACGCGCCCAACCTGGAAATTCGCGTCAGCTTTGACAAGGCCGCCAACACCCTCACCATTGCCGACAACGGCATTGGCATGAGCGCGCAAGAGGCTGTGGACCACCTGGGCACCATCGCCAAAAGCGGCACGCGGGAGTTCATGTCACGCCTGGAAGGCGCCCAGCAAAGCGATGCCAAGTCCCAAGGCGCCCTGATTGGCCAGTTTGGCGTGGGCTTTTACTCCGGCTACATCGTGGCCGACAAAATCACGGTGGAAACCCGTCGCGCCGGCTTGTCCGCCAGTGAAGGCGTGCGCTGGGTCAGCGGCGGCACCGGCGAGTTCACGGTGGAAAGCCTGGACATGCCAACCCGCGGCACCCGCGTCATCCTGCACCTGCGGGAAGATGCGGCCGAGTACCTGAGCAGCTGGAAGCTCAAGGGCATCATTTCCAAATACTCCGACCACATCTCCTTGCCCATCCTGATGCGCAAGGAAGAGTGGAAAGAAGGCGAGAACGACCAGCCTGGCGAGATGGTGGTGAGCGACGAATGGGAAACCGTCAACAAAGCCAATGCCCTGTGGACGCGTGCCAAAAAAGACATCAGCGCCGAGCAGTACGCCGATTTCTACAAAGCCCTGAGCCACGACTTTGAAGACCCGCTGGCCTGGACGCACAACCGTGTGGAAGGCAGCACCGAGTACACGCAGCTGCTGTACGTGCCGGGCAAAGCACCTTTTGATTTGTGGAACCGCGAAAAGCGCGGCGGCCTCAAGCTGTATGTGAAGCGCGTGTTCATCATGGACGACGCCGAAGCGCTGATGCCGGTCTACCTGCGGTTTGTCAAAGGCGTGGTCGATTCCGCCGACTTGCCCCTGAACGTGAGCCGCGAGTTGCTACAAGAAAGCCGCGATGTGAAAGCCATTCGCGAAGGCAACACTCGCCGCGTGCTGTCCATGCTGGAAGACCTGGCCAAGCGCGACCAGCCCGCCACCGATGCCAGCGACGAAGACAAGCAAGACGCTGGCAAGTACACCCGCTTCTATGCCGAATTTGGCGCCGTGTTGAAGGAAGGCCTGGGCGAAGACTTCGCCAACCGCGACAAGATTGCCAAGCTGCTGCGCTTTGCCAGCACCCAAAGCGACGCCCTCAGTGTGTCCCTGGCCGACTACAAGGCGCGCATGAAAGAAGGCCAGGATGCCATCTACTACATCACCGCCGACACCCTGGCCGCTGCCAAAAACAGCCCGCAACTGGAAGTGTTCAAAAAGAAAGGCCTGGAAGTCTTGCTGATGACAGACCGTGTCGACGAGTGGGCCCTGAGCTTCCTCACCGAGTTTGACGGCACCCCCCTGCAAAGCGTTGCCAAAGGGGCGGTGGACCTGGGCAAGCTGCAAGACGCGTCCGAGAAAAAAGCCGCCGAAGAAGCCGCCGAGCAATTCAAACCCGTGCTGGCCAAGCTGAAAGAAGCGCTGAAAGAGAAAGCCGAAGATGTTCGCGTGACCACACGCTTGGTCGACTCGCCCGCCTGCCTGGTGGTGCAAGACCAGGGCATGTCACTGCAACTCTCGCGCATGCTCAAGCAAGCAGGCCAACAGGCCCCCGAGGTGAAGCCGATTCTGGAAGTGAACCCTGAGCACCCGCTGGTGAAAAAACTGGCGAGCGATGCGGCGGCCACGCAGTTCCATGACCTGGCCCACATTGTGTTCGACCAGGCTTTGCTGGCCGAAGGCGGTTTGCCCGAGGACCCGGCAGCGTATGTGCGCCGCGTCAATGCCTTGCTGGCCTGATGTGCGTTATTGCACTTTGCCGATGCGTTTAACCACGTCGCTCATGCGCCGCGCATCGGCTTGCACATATTTTTCGAAGTCGGCACTGTCCTGGTAAAGAATCGGGCTGCCAGCATTTTGAATGACCTCGCGCACCTTGGCGTCTTGCGCCGCCACGCGCGCGGCGGCGCGCAGGCGTTGTGCCACAGGCTCGGGCGTTGCTGACGGAATGAACAGGCCGGACCACTGGGCGTATTCGGCTTGAAACCCGGCGTCTTTGAGGCTGGGCACCTCGGGCAACGCGTCCAGCCGGCCTTGGCCCCAATGCGCCAAGGCGCGCAGCTTGCCCGCCTTGATGTGTTGCAGCACGGTGGCGGGGCCGGAAGACACAGCATCTATCTGCCCGCCGAGCAAAGCCACCACGGCCGGCCCTGCGCCGGTGAAGGGAATGTGGTTGAGGCTCACACCGGCGGTTTGCGCCAGAATTTCCATGGGCACATGCATGGTGCCGTAGTTGCCAGAAGAGCCATAGGGGATGGCGCCAGGGCGTTTGCGGGCCTCCTCCACGAAGTCTTGCACCGACTTCCAGGGCGCATCGGCGCGCACCACCAGCACCGTGGGGTCGGCGGTGAAGCGCGCAATGGGCCGCAAATCGGACAAAGCAAACAGGGGGGCGCGGCCGAGCAAGGCATCGGCCTCGGGAATCACGGTCAGCGAGGACAAGGCCATCAAAAGAGTGTGGCCGTCGGCCCGGGCTTTGGCTGCCGCGCCCATGCCAATGCCGCCACCGGCGCCGGGCTTGTTTTCAATCACCACCGGTTGTCCCAACTCGCGCCCCAAAGCCTCCGCCACCGGGCGCGCCACGATGTCGGCCAAGCCCCCGGGTGGAAAGGGCACGATGAGCGTCAACGGTTTGCTGGGAAAGGCCTGCGCGTGGGCAGACCCGACAGCCCACCCTGTGGCCATGCTGGCCGCGGCAAGCGAGAGGACGTGTCGACGCTTCATAAAGTCTCCTGTGCTAGTTTTCACTGATCGCACGATCACTCTAGCACTGCGACAATGCGGCATCAATCCCAACTCTCCCTGATCGGTGACCGCCATGAGACTTGCAGCTTTTGTTTACCAACAACAACCCCAGGTCGGCTTGGTGTCCGATGACTTGCAATCGGTGACGCTGCTGGACCTGCCTATGGCAGAGCGCGTGCTGGGCGCCTTGCCCATTGTGGAGCGCCTGTCTGCGGGTGCGGGGCTGCCGGCCTTGTTGCAAACCGTTGCGCTGAAAGATGTGCATCTGAGCGCACCCCTGCCACGGCCGCGTCGCAATATTTTTTGCGTTGGCAAGAACTACTATGCCCATGCCAAAGAATTCGCCAGCAGCGGGTTTGACAGCAGCGCCAAAGCCGGCGGCGATGTTCCTTCGGTGCCCATCATTTTCAGCAAGGTCCCCGAGTCGGTCATCGCCACCGGTGAGACCATTGAAATTCCGCATGCCGTGTCCACGGCCATTGACTATGAGGCCGAGCTGGGCGTGATCATCGGGCGCGGTGGCAAAGGCATCTCCAAGGCCGACGCCATGGGCCATGTGTGGGGCTACACCATCATCAACGATGTGACCTCGCGCGACTGGCAAAACCGCCACCTGCAATGGCACATGGGCAAATCCTTTGACACCTTCTGTCCCATGGGTCCCTGGCTGGTGAGCGCCGACACCTGCGATGGCACGCACACTCAAGTGCGCTGCTATGTGAACGGCGAAGAGCGCCAGAATGCCAGCACCACCGACTTGATCTTCGACATTCCCACGCTGATTGAAACCCTCAGCGCAGGCATCACGCTCTACCCTGGCGATGTGATTGCCACTGGCACGCCGGTGGGTGTGGGCATTGGTTTCAAGCCCCCGCGCTACTTGCAGACGGGCGATGTGGTCCGCGTGGAAATCGACGGCATTGGCGCGCTGGAAAACCCGGTGCGCTGATCAGACTTGCAAGGGCGGCTCTTGCATGGCCGCGATTTGCTCGCGCAGGATGCTCACCTGGTCTTGCCAATAGCCAACGGTGCCAAACCAGGCAAAGTGCTGCGCGAACGCCGGGTCATCTTGCCGTCGCGCCAACCAGGCGCTGTAGTGCACCAGGCGCAAGGTTCGCAAGGGCTCAATCAAAGCCAGCTCTCTGCGGTCAAAGGGCTGCATGCTTTCATAGCCCTCCAGCACTTCTGACAACTGCAAACTGCGCTCACGCCGATCGCCGCTAAGCAACATCCACAGGTCTTGCACCGCAGGCCCCATGCGGGCATCGTCCAGGTCGACAAAATGCGGCCCGCCGTTGGCTTGCTCAACAGGCGTCCACAAGATATTGCCTGGGTGGCAATCACCGTGCAAACGCAACAGCGCCGTGGGGGCGGCCGCCATCGCCGCTTGGGCCAAGCCCAAGGCTTCGCGACACACGCTCAGCCAGGTGGCTTCCACCTCCAAAGCAATGGCCTGGTTTTCTTGCAACCAATGCAAAGATTCCCAGCCAAAGGTTTCAACGTTCAGCGCGGGGCGTGCCTTGAAACTGTCGCGTGCCCCCACCAAATGAATGCGCGCCAAAAACCGGCCGATCCAATTCAGCACCTCGGGATCGTCCAACTCGGGCCAGCGCCCGCCTCGGCGCGGTGACACACTGAACACAAAACGCTGCGGGCCACTCTCGCCCTGTGTGTGCACCGCATGCAGCGTTCGACCTTGCAAGGTGAGGGGCCCCACCACCGGCAACTCATCGGCCACCATCTCGGCGGTGAACGCATGCTCTTCCTGAATTTGGGCGTCGGTCCAACGACCGGGTCGGTAAATTTTGACCACCACCGGCTCGGCATCGTCCAGCATCACTTGGTAGACGCGGTTCTCGTAAGAACTCAGGGCACTCATGCGCCCATCCACCGGCAGGCCGAGCGCGCTCAGCGCGTCCAGCACCACATCGGGCGTGAGGTCTTGGTAAGGGTGCTTCACACGCCCCAGACCAGGTCGTGCTCTTCCTTCAAGCAACGCCGCATCATCTCGATGAAAGGCGCGGCACGTTGGCGCAAGCTGATGCCCTCTTCCCGCTCGGGGTCTGTGCCTTTGGCATGGGCTTGCTGGAGCGCCTCTGCACGAGCGGCTTCATGGGCCAGCACAGCGGCTTGCAAGGCCGCAATGGCTGCAGGCATCTCCGCCACTTGCAAGATGCCCTTGGGCGAAGGCGTCTTGCCAATGAGGGACAAAATCTGCCGCCCCTGAGGCTCCAGCATGATGAGGTCACCGGTGGCTTTGGATTTGAATTTGTACAGCATGGCTTGATTGTGCGCCTTGCCTGCGCGTTTGCCTACTCGCCTTCGCCCGCTAGGCAACGCAAAGCCACTTTTAAAAAGCCTTCAGGCCGCTCGTACTGCACCCAGTGGCCTGCTTGCGGCACCACATGGAAACTGACCAAACGGCATTGGTTCAGCACTTCGGGCACGCGGTAGAGGCGATCTTCCACCAAGCTGTCGAACTCACCCCAAATGGTGTGAATCGGGCATTGCCATGTCGATTGCAGGTGCACCAGCACATCGCCACGGGCAATGCGGCGACGGCGCAAGCGATCGCGCGAGACGTTGGCATCTTGCAAGTCGAGGGTGGCCTCGTCCACGCTCTCGGGATGGCGCAACATGATCTGCAACAAGTTGTGCCGCAGGATGTCGCGCCGCTCTTGGCGTGACATGTCCTCGCGCAAGCCGCGCAGGTCCAGCGGGTCGCCAAACAAGCCCAAGCCGGGAATGCCCACCAAGACCAGGCGTCGAATCAGATCGGGCTGTGCTGCGGCAATGAAGCCGGCGGTCATGCCACCGAAGGAGAAGCCCATGACATCGTGTGGCCCCTCGCCCAACAACTGGCGCAGGCCTTGGGCCACGTGGTGCTGCAAATCGTCCGCATCGCGCGCGTCAGGTGGCAAATCGGAATCGCCAAAACCGGGCAGGTCCAGTGCGTAGACCGCACGGTCTTTGGACAAGCCCTGGATGTTGCGCAACCAGTGGGTCCAGCTGCCGCTGCCGCCGTGCAGCAGCACCAGCGGGCGCCCTGCAGACGTGTTCCAGGCATGCCAGACCTGGATGCCACCAGGCGTTGGCAATTCAATGCGGGTGGCGCTGGCCAACACCTGGTCTTGGCTCACATGTTCACTCATGATTTCAACGTCGCAAAGAAAAAGGGGTCAGACAACAAATTGTTATCTGACCCCAATTTTTATTGGTTGCGCGAGCAAGATTTGAACTTGCGACCTTTGGGTTATGAGCCCAACGAGCTACCAGGCTGCTCCATCGCGCGGTAAGAGAGTTATTGTAACTTATTCAGCGGCTTCGGGGGAAGTTTCTTGAACTTCCGGACGATCCACCAGCTCGACCAATGCCATCGGTGCGTTGTCGCCCACGCGGTAACCCATTTTCAGGATGCGGGTGTAGCCGCCGGGACGGGCCTGGTAACGGGGGCCGAGTTCGCCAAACAGCTTGACGACCATGTCGCGGTCGCGCAGGCGGTTGAAGGCCAGACGCTTGTTGGCCAGGGTCGGCTCTTTGGCCAGGGTGATCATGGGCTCGACCACGCGGCGCAATTCCTTGGCCTTGGGCAGGGTGGTCTTGATGACTTCGTGCTGAATCAGCGAGTTCATCATGTTGCGCAGCATCGCCAGGCGGTGCTCGCTGGTGCGGTTGAGTTTGCGAAGTCCGTGTCCGTGACGCATGGTGATTCCTTTCGATGTTTTGCCGGCCGCCGTATCAGGTACGGCCAGGGGACGGATGTCTTATTTTGAGATGCAGTGAAGGGCGGCTCAGCGCTTTTCCAGACCGGCGGGCGGCCAGCTTTCCAGCTTCATGCCCAGGGTCAGGCCACGCGAGGCCAACACTTCTTTGATTTCGTTGAGCGACTTGCGACCCAGGTTCGGGGTCTTGAGCAACTCGTTCTCGGTGCGCTGAATCAGGTCACCGATGTAATAAATGTTTTCGGCCTTCAGGCAGTTGGCGGAACGCACCGTCAACTCGAGCTCGTCCACGGGGCGCAGCAGGATCGGGTCGAACTGCTGGGCGTTGCGCGGTGCGGGCGAGTCGAAGGCGGCCAACTCGCTGCCTTCCAGCTGTGCGAACACGGCCAGTTGCTCGACCAAAATTTTGGCGGAAGCGCGCACGGCGTCTTCGGCGGTGATAGCACCGTTGGTTTCGATCTCGACCACCAGGCGGTCCAGGTCGGTGCGCTGCTCGACGCGGGCGTTCTCCACGCTGTAGCTCACGCGGCGAACCGGCGAGAAGGAAGCGTCAAGCACGATGCGGCCGATGGACTTGGAGGGCTCTTCGCCATAGCGACGAACCGTGCCAGGCACATAGCCACGGCCTTTTTCCACCTTCAGCTGGATGTCAATCTTGCCGCCTTGCGACAGGTTGGCGATCACGTGGCCGGGGTTGATGATTTCCACGTCATGCGGGGTCTGGATGTCGGCGGCGGTCACTTGGCCTTCGCCGTCCTTGCGCAAGCTCAACGTGACTTCGTCACGGTTGTGCAGCTTGAACACGACGCCCTTGAGGTTCAACAGAATGTTGACCACGTCTTCTTGCACGCCATCGATGGAGGAGTACTCGTGCAGCACGCCGGCAATCGTGACTTCCGTGACGGCGTAGCCGACCATGGAGGACAGCAGCACACGGCGCAGGGCGTTGCCCAGGGTGTGGCCATAGCCGCGCTCGAAAGGCTCCAGCGTGACTTTGGCACGGTTGTGGCCGATTTGCTCGACGTTGATGGCTTTGGGTTTCAACAGTTGGGTTTGCATCCGGATTCCTCTCAATACCCCCGGCTCGTTACACCGGTAAGGCTGGGTGTTCCACCCCTGCTGCGCAGGCTTGCACAGCGCGGGGACTTAAACGGTTGATCAGCTCAACCAGGATTAACGCGAATACAGTTCGACGATCAGCGATTCGTTGATGTCGGCTGCGAATTCGTCGCGGTCAGGAACCTTCTTGAAGGTGCCCTCGGCCTTGTCGGCGTTGACTTCCACCCAGGCGGGCAGGCCGACTTGCGTTGCCAGTTGCAGCGCTTCGACCACACGGCCTTGCTTCTTGGACTTCTCGCGAACCGAGATCACGTCACCGGTCTTGACCAGGTAAGACGGGATGTTCACTTGCTGGCCGTTGACCGTGATGGCCTTGTGCGACACCAACTGGCGCGCTTCAGCGCGGGTGGAGCCGAAGCCCATGCGGTACACCACATTGTCCAGGCGGGACTCGAGGATGAACAGCAGGTTGGCGCCGGTGTTGCCCTTGCGGCGGTCGGCTTCTGCAAAGTAGCGGCGGAACTGACGCTCCAGCACGCCGTACATGCGCTTGACCTTTTGCTTTTCACGCAACTGCAGACCGAAATCAGAGGTGCGCTGGCCCGAGGTGCGGCCGTGCTGGCCGGGCTTGGTGTCGAACTTGGCCTTGTCGCTGATGGCGCGGCGTGCGCTCTTCAGGAACAGGTCGGTGCCTTCGCGGCGGGAGAGTTTGGCCTTGGGGCCGAGGTAACGTGCCACTTGATCTTCCTTTGTGTCATCTGCCCGTCTGAAAGACGAGGAGCCATCGGTGTTTCACCGATGGCGGTGGGCTTGGTTGAAAATTAGATGCGACGGCGCTTCTGGGGGCGGCAGCCATTGTGCGGCACCGGGGTCACGTCCGAAATCGAGTTGATTCGGATGCCCAGTGCTGCCAGCGCGCGCACAGAAGACTCGCGACCGGGGCCGGGGCCCTTGATCTCGACGTCGAGGTTCTTGATGCCTTGGTCAATCGCGGCACGGCCGGCGACTTCCGAGGCCACCTGAGCCGCGAACGGAGTGGACTTGCGTGAGCCTTTGAAGCCCTGTCCACCCGACGAAGCCCACGACAGGGCATTGCCCTGGCGGTCGGTGATGGTGATGATGGTGTTGTTGAACGAAGCATGCACGTGTGCAATGCCATCCGCAACGTTCTTGCGGACTTTCTTGCGCACACGTTGTGCGGCGTTATTGGCGGGTGCTTTTGCCATGGTGTTCCCTCAATTATTTCTTCAGAGCGGCCGCTGCCTTGCGCGGGCCCTTGCGGGTGCGTGCATTGGTGCGGGTGCGCTGGCCGCGCATCGGCAGGCCACGGCGATGACGGAAGCCACGGTAGCAACCGATGTCCATCAAACGCTTGATGTTCATGGTGGTCTCGCGGCGCAGATCGCCTTCGATGGTGAACTGAGCGATTTGATCGCGAATCTTTTCGAGATCTCCGTCAGTCAGGTCTTTGACCTTTTTGGAATATGCAATGCCGCAGGCTTCGCAAATTTTGCGAGCGCGGGTGCGACCAATACCGAAAATGGCGGTCAGGCCAATTTCTGCATGTTGATGCGGCGGAATATTAATGCCAGCGATACGTGCCATGTGCGTCCTCTTTAAACCTGTATCAATCAGCCTTGGCGCTGCTTGTGACGGGGATCCGTGCAGATCACGCGAACCACGCCTTTACGACGGATGATCTTGCAGTTGCGGCAAATTTTCTTGACCGAAGCCGAAACTCTCATTTCATTCTCCTAACAAACCTTTGGATAGCCACCGGGCTGTCCGTACTTTCTTTCTCTTCGCCCCGCGCCTTACTTGGCACGGAACACAATGCGGGCCCTGCTCAAATCGTAGGGCGTCAACTCCACTGTGACCTTGTCGCCGGGCAGGATACGGATGTAATGCATCCGCATCTTGCCGGAGATGTGCCCCAGCACCACATGACCGTTCTCCAGCTTCACGCGGAAGGTGGCGTTGGGCAGGTTTTCAACCACCTCGCCCTGCATTTGAATGACATCGTCTTTGGCCATGTCGCTCAAGCACCCATCGTTGTTTTGAAGTTGGCTTTCTTGAGCAGCGACTCATACTGCTGGCTCATCATGTAGTTCTGCACCTGGGACATGAAGTCCATGGTCACCACCACAATGATCAGCAGCGAGGTTCCGCCGAAGTAGAAAGGCACGTTGTATTTCAGAATCAGGAACTCGGGCAGCAAGCAGACGAAGGCGATGTAAACCGCACCCGCCAAGGTCAGGCGAACCAGAATCTTGTCGATGTAGCGCGCGGTTTGGTCGCCAGGGCGAATGCCCGGAATGAAAGCGCCCGACTTCTTGAGGTTGTCGGCCGTCTCACGACTGTTAAACACCAGCGCGGTATAGAAAAAGCAGAAGAACACAATCGCGGCGACATACAACATGATGTACACCGGCTGGCCAGGCGACAGGGCACTGGCAATGTCCTTCAACCAACGCATGCTGTCACCGGAGCTGAACCAGCTGACCACGGTGGCCGGCAAGAGAATGATGGAAGAAGCAAAAATCGGGGGAATCACACCCGCCATGTTGAGCTTCAGGGGCAGGTGCGACGATTGCCCGCCGTAAACCTTGTTGCCCACCTGACGGCGTGCGTAATTGACCAAAATCTTGCGCTGGCCACGCTCGACGAAGACCACAAAGTAGGTGACCAGCACCACCAGGACCACGATGAACAAGGCTACCAAAATGCTCATGGCACCGGTGCGAACCAATTCCAGCAAGCCACCCAAAGCACTGGGCAAACCCGCCGCAATGCCGGCAAAGATCAGGATGGAGATGCCATTGCCCAGGCCACGCTCGGTGATTTGCTCGCCCAGCCACATCAGGAACATGGTGCCTGCGGTGAGGCTCACCATGGCGGTGACGCGAAAGCCAAATCCGGGTGCCAACACCAAACCAGCCGAAGATTCCAAGGCCAGGGCAATGCCCATGGACTGAAACAGCGCCAGGCCCAGCGTGCCATAACGGGTGTACTGCGTGATTTTGCGACGGCCAGCCTCACCTTCCTTCTTGAGTTGCTCCAAAGAGGGCAACACATAGGTCAGCAATTGCATGATGATCGAGGCCGAGATGTACGGCATGATCCCCAACGCAAACACGGTGAAGCGAGACAAGGCGCCGCCCGAGAACATGTTGAACAGGTTCAGGATGCCGCCTTGCTGGCCGTTGAAGAGCTGTTGCAACTGGTTGGGGTCGATACCGGGCACAGGAATGTGCGCACCGATACGGTAGACCACAAGCGCGAGCAGCAAAAAGACGAGCCGGCGACGCAGGTCACCGTACTTGCCTGTTTTTGCGAGCGTTGCGCTGGTTGCCACAGAATCTTCCGTTCTTAAGCGATCGAGCCGCCAACCGCCTCGATGGCAGCCTTGGCACCTGCGGTGGCACCCACGCCGGTCAATTTGACGGCCTTGGTGAGTTCACCCGACTTGATGACTTTGACAACGCGGGCCAGCTCGCCCACGAGGCCAGCGGCCTTCAGGGTGGGCAGGTCCACTTCGGCGGCGCCCAATTGCTCGAGCATGCCCAGGGTGACTTCGGCGTTGTACTTCAGCAAGTGCGACTTGAAGCCACGCTTGGGCAGACGACGCTGCAGCGGCATTTGACCGCCTTCGAAACCGACTTTGTGGTAGCCGCCAGCACGCGACTTTTGACCTTTGTGGCCACGGCCTGCCGTCTTGCCCAGTCCAGAGCCAATGCCACGGCCAACGCGACGCTTGGCGTGCTTGGCGCCGGCAGCGGGTTTGAGGTTATTGAGTTCCATCTTCAACCTTTACAGCACTTTGACCAGGTAGCTGATCTTGTTGATCATGCCGCGCACGGCCGGGGTGTCTTCGAGCTCGCTCACGCTGTTGACACCACGCAGGCCCAGGCCACGCACGGTGGCGCGGTGGGATTCTTTGGTGCCGATGGGGCTGCGAACCAGTTGGACTTTGATTTTTGCTTGGGTGGTCATCTCGGGCTCCCGAATCAGACGAAGAGTTCTTCGACCGTCTTGCCGCGCTTAGCCGCCACTTCCGAAGCCGTGGTCGACTTGGTGAGCGCGTCAAAGGTGGCACGAACCATGTTGTAGGGGTTGGACGAACCATGGCTCTTGGCCACGATGTCCGTGATGCCCATCACTTCGAAAACGGCGCGCATCGGTCCGCCAGCGATGATGCCGGTACCCTTGGGGGCCGGGGCCATCATCACAACAGCGGCGCCGTGGTGACCGGTCACGTTGTGGTGGATGGTGCCGTTCTTGAGCGACACCTTGGTCATGTTGCGGCGGGCTTCTTCCATGGCCTTCTGCACAGCAGCCGGCACTTCTTTGGATTTGCCCTTGCCCATGCCGACGCGGCCATCGCCATCACCGACCACGGTCAACGCTGCGAAACCAAGAATACGGCCACCCTTGACCACCTTGGTGACGCGGTTCACCGCGATCATCTTCTCGCGCATACCGTCGTCACGACTGTCGTCTTGCACTTTAGCTTGAACTTTTGCCATGTTATTTTCCGATCTGCTTAGAACTGCAAGCCCGCTTCACGCGCGGCTTCGGCCAACGCCTTGACGCGGCCGTGATAGGCGAAGCCGGAGCGGTCGAAAGCGACCTTCTCAACGCCAGCTGCCTTGGCTTTTTCTGCAATGCGCTTGCCAATCAAAGTGGCGGCGGCGGTGTTGCCGCCCTTGCCCGAAGCGCCCAGGTCCTTGCGGACTTCGGCTTCGGCCGTGGAAGCGGCTGCCAGCACTTTGCTGCCATCGCCAGAAATGACGCTGGCGTAGATGTGCAGGTTGGTGCGGTTCACCATCAGGCGTGCGACGCCCTGGGTGGCAATACGGATGCGGGTCTGACGGGCCCGGCGAAGACGCTGCTCTTTTTTGGTCAACATGTTGCAGCTCCTTATTTCTTCTTGGTCTCTTTGATCGTGATCTTCTCGTCCGCATAGCGGATGCCTTTGCCCTTGTAGGGCTCGGGCGGGCGAATCGCACGAATCTCAGCGGCCACCTGACCCACGCGCTGACGGTCAGCGCCCTTGATCAGAATTTCGGTCGGCGCAGGCGTCTCCACCTTGATGCCAGCCGGCATGTCGATGTTGACGGGATGCGAGAAACCCACAGCCAGGTTCAGCTTGGTGCCTTGCGCCTGGGCTTTGTAGCCCACGCCCACCAAGGACAACTTCTTCTCGAAGCCCTTGGTCACACCCACCACCATGTTGTTCACCAACTGGCGCAGCGTGCCGCTCATGGCGTTCGCTTCGCGAGACTCGTTGGCGGGCACGAAGGTCAGCTTGCCGCCTTCGTTTTGCACCGTCACCAGGGCACTGGAGGCCACGCTCAGGGTGCCGCCGGCACCTTTCACGCTGATCTGGTCTTCCTTGATGGACACATCCACGCCTTGCGGGATGGTCACAGGCATTTTTCCTACTCGGGACATTTCGTCTCTCCTGCCATTAAGCGACGTAGCACAACACTTCGCCACCGACACCGGTTGCGCGTGCTTTGCGGTCGGTCATCACACCTTTGGGGGTGGTGACGATGGCCACGCCCAGGCCATTCATGACCTGAGGAATGGCGTCGCGGCCCTTGTACACACGCAAGCCAGGACGGCTCACGCGCTCGATACGCTCAATGACCGGACGGCCAGCGTAGTACTTCAGGGTGATTTCGAGTTCGTTCTTGCCGGACTCGGATTTGACTTGGAAGCCGTCGATGTAGCCCTCGTCCTTCAGCACTTGCGCGATGGCGATCTTCACTTTGGAAGACGGCACCATCACGGTGGGCTTGGCCACCATTTGCGCATTGCGAATACGGGTCAGCAGGTCGGCGATGGGATCACTCATGCTCATGTTGAATCTCTCCTGCCTGATTACCAGCTGGCCTTGGTGATGCCGGGAATGTTGCCTTCGAAGGCGAGTTCACGGATCTTGGCGCGGCCGAGGCCGAACTGACGGAAGGTGCCACGCGGACGACCGGTGATCTCGCAGCGGTTGCGCTGGCGAGTCGGGTTCGCGTTGCGGGGAAGCTTCTGCAAACCCAGACGGGCAGCAGCACGCTCTTCATCGCTGCGCTTGGCATCGTTGGCGATGGCTTTCAGTTCCGCGTATTTCTTCGCGTACTTGGCCACCAGTTTTTCACGCTTGAGCTCGCGCTCGATCAAAGCTACTTTAGCCACGTGCCACCTCAGTTCTTGAACGGGAAACGGAAGCCCGCGAGGAGTGCCTTGCACTCGTCATCGGTCTTGGCCGTCGTGGTGATGCTGATGTTGAGACCGCGCAAGGCGTCGACCTTGTCGTACTCGATCTCAGGGAAAATGATCTGCTCTTTGACGCCGATGTTGTAGTTGCCACGGCCATCAAACGCACGACCCGAAATACCACGGAAGTCACGCACGCGGGGCAGCGCCACGGTGACGAAACGGTCCAGGAATTCGTACATGCGAACGCCACGCAGCGTCACCATGCAGCCAATCGCTTGGCCCTCACGGATCTTGAAGCCTGCAATGGCTTTCTTGGCCTTGGTCACCACCGGCTTTTGGCCAGCGATCTTGGTCAGGTCGCCCACGGCGTTGTCCATGACCTTCTTGTCGGCCACTGCCTCGCTCACGCCCATGTTCAGGGTGATCTTGGTCAGGCGCGGCACCTCCATGGGTGACTTGTAGCCGAACTTGGCGGTCAACTCAGGGACCACCTTTTCACGATAGTGTTGTTGCAGTCGTGCCATGGTCATGCCGCCTTGATTTCTTCGCCATTGGACTTGTAGACGCGAACCTTCTTGCCATCGGCAAGCAGTTTGACGCCCACGCGGTCAGCCTTGCCCGTGGCGGCGTTGTAGATCGCCACGTTGGACTGATGGATCGGCATGGCCTTTTCGACAATGCCACCGGTGGTACCGGCCATCGGGTTCGGCTTGGTGTGCTTCTTGACCATGTTGACGCCGTCCACCAACAGGTGGTCGTCATCCTTGCGCAGCGCGACAACGCCACGCTTGCCTTTGTCACGCCCGGCGAGGACGATGACTTGGTCGCCTTTGCGAATCTTGTTCATGAACAGTCCTTACAGAACTTCAGGCGCCAGGGACACGATCTTCATGAAGCGCTCGGTACGCAGTTCACGCGTCACGGGGCCGAAGATGCGGGTGCCGATCGGCTCCAGCTTGTTGTTGAGCAACACGGCTGCGTTGCCATCGAATTTGACGAGCGAGCCATCGCCGCGGCGGATGCCCTTGGCCGTGCGAACGACCACAGCGCTGTAGACCTCGCCTTTTTTGACGCGGCCACGCGGTGCGGCTTCTTTGATGCTCACCTTGATGATGTCACCGACGCTTGCATAGCGACGCTTGGAACCGCCGAGCACCTTGATGCACAGGACGGACTTCGCGCCGGTGTTGTCGGCAACCTCTAACCGAGATTCAGTCTGGATCATTTCAATTTATTCCCAACTTGTATCAGGGGTTATTCCTGATCAGTCTTGGTCCCGTCATCCGCGCAACGAACCACTCGTTGCGCCTCTGTTAGGGGAGAAACTTCGCTTTTTAAGTGCGAAGCCTGCGATTATGGCACGTTCAGCATCCGAGGTCAAATGCCTTTTGCAAGGCAACAGCAAAAGTGCCGTCGGGGAGGCGACTTTACGAACAAAAGCATTATTTTGCCGGCGATGGCGCCCCAATTCTCTTGAAGGTGCCGCAGCCGCTCACCTTGCCCAGTGGCGCGCGCGCGTCACCGCCTCGCGCCAGCGGGCTCGCTTGGCATCGCGCCAAGCGTTGCTGGCACGCGGCTCAAAGCGACGATCCACCTGCCAGCACGCTGCGATGTCGTCGGCCCCGGACCACACCCCCACCGCCAAGCCCGCCAAAAAAGCCGCGCCCAAGGCCGTGGTTTCGGTGTTGGTGGGACGGACCACGGGCACGCCCAGCACGTCGGCCTGCAGTTGCATCAGCAGGTTGTTGCGGCTGGCCCCACCGTCCACGCGCAGCTCGCGCAAGGGCAGGCCGCTGTCTTGTGCCATGGCATGGAAGACATCCGCACTTTGCAGGCAGATGGCCTCCAGCGCTGCACGCGCAATGTGGGCCCGCGTGGTGCCTCGGGTCATGCCCACCAAGGCACCTCGGGCATGGCCGTCCCAGTCTGGCGCGCCCAAGCCTGCAAACGCGGGGACGAGGTAAACATCGCCTGTGTCTTCCACCGAGCCGGCCAGCGCTTCGACGTCGTGCGCCTGCTGAATGATCTGCAAGCCATCGCGCAACCACTGGACCGTGGCACCGGCCATGAAGACCGAGCCTTCCAGCGCATAGCAAGCGGGAGCGGGGCCTTGCCAGGCCACCGTCGTGATCAATTGATGCTGGCTTGAAACCGCCGCTTGGCCGGTGTTCATCAGCATGAAGCAGCCTGTGCCATAGGTGTTTTTGGCCATCCCGGGCGCAAAGCAAGCTTGGCCAAAGGTGGCCGCTTGCTGGTCGCCCGCCACCCCCGCAATCGGCAGCGCGGCCCCCAGCAAGTCAGCCTCTGTCTCGGCCATGACGCCACTGGAAGGACGCACTTGGGGCAACACGGCCGCCGGGATGCGGAACAAGCGCAACAGCGCAGGGTCCCAGTTCAGGGTGTGCACATTGAAGAGCAGGGTGCGCGACGCGTTGCTGACATCGGTCACATGGCTTCGCCCCCCGGTGAGGTTCCAGATCAACCAGCTGTCCACCGTGCCAAAGGCCAGTTCGCCAGCCTCGGCGCGCGCGCGCGCGCCCGGCGTGTGGTCCAGCAGCCAGGCCAGCTTGGTGCCCGAAAAGTAAGCGTCCAGCACCAGGCCGGTCTTGCGCTGAATCTGCGCCGCGTGCCCTTGCCCGCGCAATTGGTCACAGACGCCCGCTGTGCGCCGGTCTTGCCAGACAATGGCGGGGGCCACGGGTTGGCCGGTTCGGCGATCCCACAGCACCGTGGTCTCGCGCTGGTTGGTCACCCCGACAGCACGGATGCTGCGCAAGGGAACCCCAGATTTCGCCAGCGCTTCACGGGCGACCGCGAGTTGGGTTTGCCAGATCTCCAGGGCGTCGTGCTCGACCCACCCAGGTTGAGGGAAAATCTGACGGAATTCACGTTGGGCCGTTGCAACGACCCGCGCTTTGGCGTCGACCACCAGCGCGCGCGAACTGGTGGTGCCTTGGTCTAGCGTGAGGATGTGATTCATGGCCAACAGATTACCAAAATTGGCCGCCCGCTTCGAAAGGATTTTCATGCACCCCCACATCGCGTTCATCGGCGGCGGCAACATGGCCAGTGCCCTCATCGGCGGACTCATCCAGCAAGGCACGCCCGCCCACCACATTCAGGTGGTCGAACCCTTTGAAGAAGCGCGCAACCGCCTTCAGTCGCAATTTGGCGTGACCGCTGTGGCCGCAGCCGGTGCGTCCTTGGCGCAAGCCCAGCTGGTGATCTGGGCAGTGAAGCCGCAAGTTTTCAAGGAAGCCGCCGCCCCGGTCGCCCCGCACACGTCGCAGGCCTTGCACCTGAGCGTGGCCGCTGGCATCCGCAGCGACAGCATGGCGGGCTGGCTGGGCACACAGCGCATTGTGCGGGCCATGCCCAACACACCCGCCTTGGTGGGCTTGGGGCAAACCGGCTTGTTTGCCCGCCAGGGCGCCACGGCCGAGGACCGCAGCCTGATTGAAAGCGTCATTCGCAGCACAGGCCAATTCATGTGGGTACAGGCCGAGCCTTTGTTGGACGCCGTCACCGCCATGTCGGGTTCGGGCCCGGCCTATGTGTTCTTTTTCATTGAGGCCATGTGCCGCGCTGGCGAGGCCATGGGCCTGTCTGCGGCGCAAGCCCACCAGTTGGCGGTGGGCACCTTTGTCGGGGCCGCCGAATTGGCGCGCAGCAGCACGGAAAGCCCAGCCGTTTTGCGCCAGCGGGTCACCTCCAAAGGCGGCACCACCTACGCCGCCCTCACCGCCATGGAGCAAGCGCAGATGGGCCCCTTGTTTGAAAAGGCTTTGGAGGCAGCGCGCGCCCGCGCTGCGGAATTGGGAGATGAGTTCGGCCATTGAAACGCTTTTATAAAGTGGCTCGAAACCGGTTGCGCTTGGTGCGACAATAAGCACGCTATTTTTTTTGGGAAACTCACAACATGAACAAGCTTCTGACCTCTTTGGCAAGCGCTGTCGCCCTGGCCCTGCCCCTGTCGGTGATGGCTCAAGCCGCCGCACCGGTGGTGCCTGCCATGCCGGCCGCGCCTGTTGCGCCTGCCGCCCCGGTCACCCCTGCGGTTGCGCCGGCGACTGCCGCCGCGCCCGCCGCGAAAGCCGAGCCAGCCGCAGCACCGAAAGCTGAGAAGAAATCCGAAAAGAAAACGAAAAAGGCGAAGAAAAAGAAGGCCAAAAAAGCCAAGCCGCAGTAAAACAACCAGACCCGCTCAGAGCGGGTCTTTTTTTGCCTGCAGGGGCTCAGCCGCGCAACCCATAGCCCACGGCAATGCCCGCAAAGACCGTGGCACCCAGCCAGTGGTTCAAACGAAACGCCTTGAAACAATCGTCGCGCTCACGGCGGCGAATCAGGCGGAAATGCCACAGCGCCTGCAAACTCGCCAGGGCCAGGCTCAAATAAAAAGGCCAGCCCAAGGCCGCCGGGGACAGAAGCAAGGCCCAGCTGAGAAGATGGATGGCATAAAACCCCATCACGGCTGTCACATCGTGCTCGCCCAGCGTGATGGCCGAGGTTTTCATGCCAATGCGCACATCGTCATCGCGGTCGACCATGGCGTACTCGGTGTCGTAGGCCAAGACCCAGAACAGGTTGCTCAACAACATCAGCCAGGCCCAAGCTGGCACAGCCTGCCAGACGCCCGCCAGGGTCCACTCGCCGCCGCGCACGGCGGCAAACGCCATCGGAATGCCAAAACTGAAAGCCACGCCCAGCACCGCTTGCGGCATGGACACCACACGCTTGGCAAAGGGGTAAACCAGGGTCACGGCCAAAGCGGCAAAAGACCAGGCCACTGCCACACGGTTGGTGGTCAACACCAAGCCAAAGGCGCACAAGGCCAGCACCGCACCGACCGCCAAGGCCTCCTTGACGGACACGGCGCCGCGTGTGACCGGTCGCTGTGCGGTGCGCTTCACGTGCTTGTCGAAATCGCGGTCGGCCACGTCATTGATGCAGCAGCCGGCGCTGCGCATGAGCACCGTGCCCAGCACAAACACCGCCAACAAATGCCAGCCTGGCCAACCCTCCGCAGCCACCCACAAGGCCGACAACGAAGGCCACAGCAACAACAGCCAGCCCGCCGGGCGATCCCAGCGAATCAGGTCCAGGTACAGCGCCAGGCGGCTGGGCTCGCTTGGGGGATGCATCGACGCGTTGCTCATGACAAACGTTGCACGCCCGGCAATTCACAGGCATAGATGGCGTTGCGCAAGGCCGCGATGGCCTCATAACGGGTGAAGCTGCGCCGCCAGGCCAAGACCACACGGCGCATCGGCGGGCGGTCGTCTCCGTCCACGATGGGCAAGTAGCGGACATAGGTTTCGACATCCTTCTTGCGCTTGGCCTTGGCTTGCAGCGCCTCTTTGGGGACGCTCAGGCGGGGTACCAGGGTCACCCCCATGCCGGCGGCCACCATGTGCTTGATGGTTTCCAGGGAAGAGCCCTCAAAGCTTTTGCGGATGCCCTCCGCGTTGCTGGAAAACCGTGCGAACTCCGGGCAGACCTCCAGCACATGGTCGCGAAAACAATGGCCGGTGCCCAGCAGCAACATGGTTTCCGACTTGAGCTTCTCGGCGCTGACCTGGTCCAACTGCGCGAAGGGGTGCGAGCTCGGGACCGCGGCCATGAAAGGCTCGTCGTACAGCAAGGCCGTGGCCAAGCCCGTGTCGGGGAAAGGCTCGGCCATGATGGCGCAATCGATTTCGCCGGTGCGCAGCATCTCCAGCAATTTGACGGTGAAGTTCTCCTGCAGCATCAAGGGCATCTGCGGTGTTTTGGCGATGGCGTTGCGCACCAGGTCAGGCAAGAGGTAGGGGCCGATGGTGTAAATCACACCCAGGCGCAACGCCCCCGCCAGCGGGTCTTTGCCGCGCTTGGCAATTTCCTTGATGTTGGCCGCCTGCTCCAGCACGCTTTGCGCCTGGCGCACGATTTCGTCGCCCAGGGCCGTCAGCGCCACCTCGTTGGCGCTGCGCTCAAACAGCTTGAGCTCGAGCTCGTCTTCCAGTTTTTTGATGGCCACCGACAAGGTGGGCTGCGAGACATGGCAGGCTTCGGCCGCGCGGCCGAAGTGCTTTTCGCGCGCCACCGCCACAATGTATTTCAGTTCGGTCAGGGTCATGAAGCTGTTTCCTTGGTGCCGGCTCAGGCTTTCAGGTAATCCGATTTTCCACCCAACCAGCGGTTCAAGTGCTGTTGCGCCTTGTCGGGGTGGCGTGACAGCATCAAGGGCGCACAACGGCGGGCCCAGTCCAGCCAGTCCTGGTCGGTGTCCAGGTCGGCAAAGCGCAGCAGTGGCGCGCCCGATTGGCGCGCGCCCAGAAACTCGCCGGGCCCGCGAATCTCCAAGTCACGCCGGGCGATTTCAAAGCCATCGTGGGTTTCCACCATGGCGCGCAAGCGCTCGCGCGCGGTCTCGCTCAATCGGCCGTGATCGCCCGCCGAATACATGAGCACGCAAGCCGAGGCCGCCGCACCGCGACCCACGCGGCCGCGCAGTTGGTGCAACTGGCTCAGGCCAAAGCGCTCGGCATGGTCAATCACCATCAAGGAGGCATTGGGCACATCCACGCCAACCTCGATCACGGTGGTGCTGACCAGCACGGCCATGGCCCCGGAAGTGAAGGCTGCCATCACTTGTTTTTTGTCAGCTTCGTTCATGCGCGAATGCAGCAGCCCCACTTGCGGCGCTTCGGCGCCTCCGTTGGCCAAGGCCGCACTGAGCAAGGCGTGGGTTTCGGTGGCATTGCTCAGGTCCAAGGCCTCGCTTTCTTCGATCAAAGGGCAAACCCAGTAAACCTGGCGGCCCTGGGCCACCTGGAGGCGAATGCGCTCGATGATCTCCTCGCGCCGCGTGTCCGAAACCACTTTGGTCACCACCGGGGTGCGCCCAGGGGGCAAGGCGTCGATGGTGGACACATCCAGGTCGGCGTAATAGCTCATGGCCAGGGTTCTTGGAATCGGCGTGGCGCTCATCATCAGCAGGTGCGGCTCGGCGGGCGCGCCGTCGCTGGCCTCTTGCGCCGTCTTGCTGCGCAAGGCCAGTCGTTGCGCCACGCCAAAGCGGTGCTGCTCGTCGATGATGGCCAACGCCAACGATTTGAACTGAACCTGCTCCTGAATGACCGCATGCGTGCCCACCACCAAGGCGGCTTCGCCACTGGCAATCAAGGCCTGCATCTGTTGCCGCTCTTTCTTTTTTTGGCTGCCGGTGAGCCAGGCCACGCGCAAGCCCTGGGGTAACAGCAAAGGCTCGAGCCAGCCAATCAATTTTCTGAAATGTTGCTCGGCCAGAATCTCGGTCGGGGCCATCAGGGCGCACTGCTTCCCGGCCGCCATGCACTGGGCCGCAGCCAGGGCGGCCACCACGGTTTTGCCCGAGCCCACATCGCCCTGCAACAACCTGTGCATGGGCACGGGGCGCGCCAGATCGTGCGCAATTTCTTCCACCACCCGGCGCTGCGCCGCTGTCAGCTCGAAAGGCAGCGCTGCCAGCAGTTGCGCCGGCAAAGCTTGCGCCTGCGACTGGATGGGCAGCACGGGGGCGCGCAACGCGGCGCGCTCTTGCTTGGACTGGGCTTGCGACAGTTGTTGCGCCAACAATTCCTCGGCTTTCAGCCGCTGCCAAGCCGGATGGGTTCGGTCTTCCAGTTGCGCCAAGGACACATCGGGCGCGGGGTTGTGCAAAAAATGCACGGACTGCACCAAGGGCCAGATGCCCGGGACCGCCATGTCGGCAGGCACCGTCTCTTCAAACGCCCCGGCGCGCACGGCGCGTGACAAGCCGCTGAGAACGGCCTTGCGCAAATAGGCCTGCGGCAAACCCGCCGACGTGGGGTAGACCGGCGTCAAAGCGTTGGGCAAGGGTCCGCCGGCCTGCTGGTAGTGGGGATGCATGAGCGTGCGGCCCATGAAGCCGCCCTGCACCTCGCCGCGAATTCTCAAGCGCTGGCCGACCGCCAAGGCCTTTTGCTGAGAGGGATAGACGTTGAAAAACCGCAAGGTGCAGGTTTGCGTGCCATCGTCCACGACCACCACCAGCTGCTTGCGGGGTCCGTGGGTCAAGGACTGGGACACCACCGTGGCTTCAAACTGAACGTTGTCGCCATCTCGGGCGGCCTTCAAAGGGGTGAGCCGGGTTTCATCCTCGTAGCGCAAGGGCAGGTGCAAAGCCAAATCCACGTCACGCACCAAGCCCAGCTTGCGCAGGGCTTTTTGCGGGGCCGACAGGGGTTTGTTCTCAGGCATGCATGGATTGTGCACGGGCCTGGGCAACATGCCACAATCCAGACCCTGACAACTTGGAACGGGCCTGTTCAGCCCTCAAGACCATGACTCTCTCCATTGGCGTCCCCAAGGCTTTCAGCCTCAGCGATTTTGACTTCCACTTGCCCGAAGATTTGATCGCCCAACACCCTGCCACCCAACGCAGCGCTTCGCGCTTGCTGGACGGCCGCCTCCCAGCGCCTGTGGACCGGATTTTTCGCGATCTGCCCAGTTTGCTGAGCCCCGGCGATTTGCTGGTGTTCAATGACACCGAAGTGGTCAAAGCCCGCCTTTTTGGCGAAAAGCCCACAGGGGGTAAGTTGGAGTTGTTGGTCGAGCGTGTGCTGACGCAGCACGAAGTCGTGGCACACATGAAGGTGAGCAAAAAGCCTGCGGTGGGCACCGTGCTGTCCATGCAAGGGGGCTTTCAGGCCACCCTGTTGGGACGCTGGCCGGACGCGCATGGCGCTTTGTTTCATTTTGCGTTCAGCGACGAGCCCCACACCCTGATGGCCGCGCATGGCCATGTGCCCTTGCCACCTTACATTGCGCACAGTGACTCGGCAGAAGATGTGGCGCGCTACCAAACCATTTTTGCCAAACACCCTGGCGCTGCGGCCGCGCCGACGGCGGCCCTGCACTTTGACGAGGCCGTGCTGGCAGATTTGACGGCACGCGGTGTTCAGCAGGCCAGCGTGACCCTGCATGTGGGTGCCGGCACTTTCCAGCCTGTCAAAACCGACAACCTGACCGAGCACAAAATGCACAGCGAGTGGTACCACATTCCCTCGCAAACCTTGCAGGCCATTGACGCCTGTCGGCGGCGCAAAGGGCGGGTGGTGGCCGTGGGCACGACCACAGTACGCACGCTGGAGTCTTGGGCGCAAACCGGCCAGACAACGGCGGACACCAACATTTTCATCACGCCTGGCTTTGAATTTCAGGTGGTCGACCGTCTGATCACCAACTTCCATTTGCCCAAGAGCACCTTGCTGATGCTGGTGAGTGCCTTCACCGGCTTTGACACCATGCACGCGCTGTACCGCCATGCCATCGAACAGCGCTACCGTTTTTTCAGCTATGGCGATGCCATGCTGCTCGACCGAAAGACTTCCCATGCTGCACTTTGACTTGCTGAAAACCGAGGGGCTGGCCCGCCGCGGTCGCCTGACCCTGAACCACGGCGTGGTGGAAACGCCCATCTTCATGCCGGTGGGCACCTACGGCACCGTCAAAGGCGTGATGCCGCGCAGCTTAGAGGAAATGCAGGCGCAGATCATTCTGGGCAACACCTTTCACTTGTGGATGCGCCCCGGCTTGGACATCGTCAAAAGCTTTGGCGGCTTGCATGGTTTTGAGCAGTGGCACAAACCCATCCTGACCGACAGCGGCGGCTTTCAGGTGTGGTCGCTGGGCGAGATGCGCAAGATCTCGGAAGAAGGCGTGCGCTTTGCCTCGCCAGTGAACGGCGACAAGCTGTTCCTGACCCCCGAGGTCAGCATGCAAATTCAAACCGTGCTCAACAGCGACATCGTGATGCAGTTCGATGAATGCACGCCCTACGACACCAAAGGCCACATCACCACCGAGGCCGAGGCGCGCAGCTCCATGGCCTTGAGCCTGCGCTGGGCGCAGCGTTGCCAGGTGGAGTTTGCCAAGCTGCAAAACCCCAATGCGCTGTTTGGCATTGTGCAAGGCGGCATGTTCGAGCACTTGCGGGAAGAATCGCTGGCCGCCTTGGTGGACATGAACTTCCCGGGCTACGCCGTGGGCGGCGTGAGCGTGGGCGAGCCCAAGGAAGACATGCTGCGCATCATGGCGCACACCCCCCACCGGCTGCCAGACAACAAGCCCCGCTACCTGATGGGCGTGGGCACACCCGAAGACCTGGTCGAGGGCGTGCTCAACGGCGTGGACATGTTTGACTGCGTCATGCCCACCCGCAACGCGCGCAATGGTCACTTGTTCACCCGCTTTGGCGACCTGAAAATTCGCAACGCACGCCACAAGACCGATGCCAGCCCGCTGGACCCCACTTGCAGCTGCTACACCTGTGCCGGCTACACCCGGCCCGACGGCAGCGTCAGCGGGGGCTTCAGCCGCGCCTACCTGCACCACCTGGACCGCTGCGGTGAAATGCTGGGCCCCATGTTGGCCACAGTACACAACCTGCACTACTACCTGAACCTGATGAAGGAAGTGCGTGCCGCGCTGGACCGGGGCCAACTCGCTGCCTTTGCGCAACAGTTCCGATCGGATCGCGCGCGCGGCGTTTAAAGCTTCGTGCACAATGGGCCTTTCCTACTGACTGTTGTTGAGAAAGGTTGACCCCATGCGTTTGCATCCCGCTTTGATCGCCGCCCTTGCCACCGTGACCCTGGTCACCGGCGTGCAGGCCCAGACCCTGGACAAAGTGAAGTCCAGTGGCACCATCACCCTGGCCTACCGTGAATCGTCGATTCCCTTCTCCTACCTCGGGGGTGATGGCCAGCCCGTGGGCTTTGCCTGGGAAATCTGCAACAAGATCGTCGACCAGGTGAAGAAGGCCACCGGCCGCAACGACCTGAAAATCGCCACCCAAGCCGTCACCTCGCAAAACCGCATTCCGCTGCTGAGCAACGGCACCATCGACATCGAGTGCGGCTCCACCACCAACAACAGCGAACGCGCCAAACAAGTGACTTTTGCCACCAACTATTTCTACACCGGCACACGACTGCTGGTGAAGTCGGGCTCGCCGGTGAAAAGCGTGGCTGACCTGAAAGGCAAAAAAGTGGTGAGCACCACAGGCACGACCAATTTCCAGATTTTGCGCAAGCTCAACGCCGACCAGAACCTGAACTTTGAATTGATCGGCGCCAAAGACCACGCCGAATCGGCCCTGTTGGTGCAGCAAGGCCGTGCCGACGCCTTTGGCATGGACGACATCCTGCTGTACGGCATTCGCGCCAGCGCACCCAACCCGGCCGAGTTGGCCGTGGTGGGCGAGTCGATCCAGGTCGAGCCCTACGCCATCATGCTGCGCAAGGACGACCCCAGCTTTAAGAAACTGGTGGACGACACCCTGGCCGCGCTGATCAAGAGCGGCGAGTTTGAAGCCCTCTACAAAAAGTGGTTCCAGTCGCCCATTCCGCCCAAGGGCATCAACCTGAATGCGCCCATGAGCAAGGAACTTCAGGACAACCTGAAGGCCTTGTCGGACAAGCCCGCCACCTGAGTCTCAGGCTTTCTTCCCGGGCAGCTCAATGCCTGGGAAGATTTTGATCACCGCACTGTCGTCCTCGCGGGCGTAACCCGCCGTGGAGGCTTGCATGAACATCTGGTGCGCCGTGCTGGAGAGCGGCAAGGGGAATTTGCTGGCACGCGCCGTGTCCAGCACCAAGCCCAGGTCTTTCACAAAAATATCGACCGCCGACAAGGGTGTGTAATCGCCCGCGAGCACGTGGGCCATGCGGTTCTCGAACATCCAGCTGTTGCCCGCGCTGTTCGTGATGACCTCGTACAAAGCCTCCGGTGCGACGCCCTCGCGAATCCCCAAGGCCATGGCTTCTGCGGCAGCGGCAATGTGCACCCCGGCCAGCAATTGGTTAATGATTTTCACCTTGCTGCCCGCGCCTGCACAGTCGCCCAACTTGTAGACCTTGGCGGCCATGGCGTGCAGCAAAGGCTCGGTGAGGGCATAGGCCTCGGGACGGGCTGCCGTCATCATGGTCATCTCACCGCTGGCCGCGCGGGCGGCGCCGCCGGAAATGGGCGCGTCCACATAAAGCAGGCCCAGGTCCTTCAAGCGCGACTCGAAGCCGATGGACACATTGGGGTCGACGGTGGAGCACATGACGAAGGCACTGCCCTTTTTCAGGGTGGCGGCGCAGCCGCTGCCGTCACCCTGGGGGCCGAACAAAACGGCCTCGGTCTGGGCCGCATTGACCACCACGGAAATCACCACATCGCACGCCGCGCCGAGCTCGGCGAGCGTGGCGCAGGCGGTGCCACCGTCTTTGGCAAACTGCTGTGCGACTTCCAGCCGGATGTCGTACACATGCACATCGTGGCCCGCACGGCGCAAGGATTTCGCCATGCCACTGCCCATGGCGCCCAGGCCAATCAAACCCACTTTGGTCACGCTGGTCATTGAGATGCTTTCATTCAGAGGTTGTGAACACCGTCAACACGCCGGTGTAGCCATACAAATTTTGGTGCGCGATCTCGCCGCTTGCAAAAAAACCCACCAAGGGTACATCACCCAAGGCCCGCCGAACCCATTGCAACTCAGCGCTGGGCGCACCGAAATGTGGCCCCCCGCGCCCGGCACAGCTGACGTAGATGGCGCCGGCCATGCGCCGGGAAGGGTGCGGTTGCGACAACGCGCTGGGGGCGAGTGTCTCCGCCAGGTCGGCGGTCATTTCTTCGGGCTCCAGGGCTTCGCGAATTTCGGCGCCAATGCGCATCAGGTCGGCGCGAGCGGCGGCAGCATGGCGCTGGCAAAACGTCAGGCGCATGCCCAGGCTGACCTGCTGGCCAATGGCCACCCCCTGACGCCCCGGGTCCAAGCCAATGATGTGGCGCACCAGCACCGCTTCGTCAAATTCACCGGTTTGTCGTACCGCCTTGTCCTGCGCCTGGGTCAAGCCCACCAGAGTGGCACGCACCTTGGCCAAGGCGGGCCGAGGCTCGTCCAGGCTGATTTGCAAGTCACGCAAGAGCACCGCCAGCGCCGGTTCACCGTCCAGCGCCAGCACCACATGGCCCTCGGCTTCGGTGATCTCGTGCACCGGGGCCACCGGCAAGCAGCCCTGGGTCACGCGCGACAGCAACTGAACGCCCGGTCCAAAGGCCACGCCACTCAAGCCGCCATGAAAGACGCCACTGGCAGCGCCTTGCCCCGGCAAATTGCCCTGAGCGGCCAAGGAAAATTGCAGGGCATCGGCGCGACTGGAGGTCAAGCCACCGAACACATAAGCACTGTGGGTGCGCTGCGCCAGCTCCTGGATCAGTTCGGCCAAATCGGGCGTCTGGGCATCGGCGTGCAACAAGGCCGTGTGCGCCTGAAACCCGCCTTGCTGGCTGGCGGCCAAGGGCGAGACGCCGTTGAACACCCGGTATTGGTCTGCAGGAATCTCGCAGAGCATGACCACCAAGGCGGGTTCGTCAAAATACTCCACATTGTTGGCCGCAATGCCCACGCCCACCGTACCGCTCCAGTCGGTCACTTGCGGCAACTCGGCGCTCAGGTGATCCAGCAAGGCCTGGGCCTGGGGCGCGTAATGGTCGGTGATGTAAAGCAGGCCCAAGCTGGGGGTCGAGGCGTATTCGGGCAAGGCCATGTGGGCACGCAATTGCGCCAGCACCAAGCCTGCGGCCATTTGCCATTGGGGATGGGTGGCGTGGCCGTAGGGGAAAAGTTTCATGAACGCTTGGTGGCTGGCTTTTTGACCGCTGGCTTTTTCCGGGGGGCTGCTTTGGCCGCTGCCGCCGCGGCAGGCTTGCCCGTTGCAGCGGCCTGTGGCTTGGCGGCCTGGGCCGCCTGGGCGCTCTGAGCAGCCTCTGCGTTGCGCTGCATGTCTTGCATGGCCTGGCCGGCAATTTGCTGAAACTGCTCGGTCAAGGAACCCCACCACGCCAAAGGATCGACGGCGCCGGGGGCAGCGGACGACGCGCCCTCGGCTTGCGGGGCGGCCTGGGTTGGGGTCTTTTTGGGCTTGGCGGGTTTCGCCGCGTCTGAAGCCTGCGCCGAGGCTGCAGCTTCAGGCGAGGGCGTTGTGAAAGGAAAAATCGGGGCGGTGGCTTCTGCGGGCTTGGCCTTCAGGGCTTCGGCCAGGTCGTTCATGCTGAAGTTCATGCCCTTGAGCGTGGCCAAGGTCATGCGCTGGACTTCCAGGGCTTGGATGGTGGCGCTGACGGCCTTGGTGTTTTGGTCCAGCCAGAAATGCACCGCCTTGAGCTCTTGAATGCGCTTTTCCAGCTCTTGCGGGTCCAGCGTGGGCGCGATCCAGCTCGAGGCTTGCGGCATGGCCGTGGCGCCACTGCTGGACAACTTTTTCAGGAAATCAAAGCCGGGCACAAACTTGGAAAAATCGAAGGCGGAAGTGTCGCTCATGGTGTGTCTCCATCGTCAGGGCAGGCGCAGCGCACCTGGAAGCTTGCAGCTTACTGCAAGCATGCCACGTCAACCTGACAGATGAACCCTGGCAGGGATCAGTGCTTGTGCGTGCCGCCGTGCTGCATGCCCGCAGGGGGGTTGGGCTGTTGGATGGGCACTTTCACTTCGAGCGGCGTCATCACGCCTTTGGCGTCCTTGAACATCAGTGTCAAAGGCAGGGTGCTGTCTTTGAGCAAGGGCGCCTTCAAATCCATCAGCATGACGTGGTAACCGCCGGGCCTGAGCTCCACAGTTTTCCCCGCGGGCAGGTCCAGCCCCGCGATGGCCGCCATTTTCATGACGTCTTTCTCCATTTTCATTTCATGCACCTCGACCACGCCCGCCACCGGGCTGCTTGCGCCCACCAGGCGCGTGGCTTGGGCGGCGGTCAACTTCATGAAGACGCCTGAAGCTTTTTGCCCGGTCACGGTGGCCCTGGCCCACGCGTCGGCCACGGCCACGGGCTGGGCCCAGGCGATGGGGGTCCACCATGCCGAGGCCACCAGGGCGAGTGTCTTGAGTGTCAATGAATTTCGCATGTTCAGTCTTTCAAATGGCGTTCAGTGATGAAACCGATTTTTTGCAGGCCAGCGCGCTGCGCCGCGGCCATGGCCTGCGCCACACGCTCATAGCGTACCTCACGGTCGCCCTGGATGTGCACCTGGGGTTGCGGCTGGCGCGCAGCCTCGGCCTTGAGCAGGCCGGCCAATTGGTCATCGCTGACTTTGGCGTCGTTGACAAAGTAGTCCCCTTGCGCATTGACCGCAATGCGCACCGTCTGCGGCTTCAAGTCCTGGGGCTGGCTGCTGGCCCGCGGCAAGGCAATGTTCACCGAGTGCTTCATGACCGGCACCGTGATGATGAAAATGATGAGCAGCACCAGCATGACATCCACCAAGGGCGTCATGTTGATCTCGCTCATCACCGTGTCGTCGTCGTCCAATTGAAAGGCCATGCTGCCCCCTTAAAACTGGCGCACCCGCGCGCCCGTGACTTGCAGGGCATGCACATCGTGCGCAAAGCGCTTGAGTTGCAGCTGCGCCGTCTTGTTGCCGCGCACCAGCGCGTTGTAGCCCAGCACCGCGGGAATGGCCACGGCCAAGCCCAGCGCGGTCATGATCAAGGCCTCGCCAATCGGGCCAGCAACCTGGTCGATGGTGGCTTGCCCGGCCAGGCCAATGCCCATCAGCGCGTGGTAGATACCCCAGACGGTGCCAAACAGCCCAACGAAAGGTGCCGTCGAGCCCACGGACGCCAGCACACCCAAGCCCGATTGCAGTTGCGCCATGGTCTGGTCCAGCGCATTTTGCAAAGCGCGCGTGACCCAGTCGCTCACATCCAGGCCTTCGTGCAAATGGGGTTGGCCATCGCGCTGCTGCAAATGCGTGAGCGCACCGCGCCCTTGCTCGGCCAGTTGCCGAAAGGCGTTGTCCTCATCGGCCGCGCCCAGCGCTTGCAAACCGGCATCGTAATCGGGGCTTTCCCAGAAGGCTTCAACGCGTTGCGCCTGACGGCGCAAACGTGCCTGGTCCAGGGCTTTGAGAATCATCACGACCCACGAGGCCAGCGACATGGCCAGCAGCAACAGGGCGACAAAGCGGGTCACCGCGTCGCCTTGTTGCCAGACATTCATCAGTCCACCGGACGTTTCCATGCTTCTTCCTTATTCCAAAACAAAATTGAGGGGCACGTTGAACCACATGGCCTCGGGCACATCGCCGCGCTTGCCGGGCACATAGCGCCAGCGCATCACCGTGTCCAGCGCTGCGCGGTCCAGGCGCTCAAACCCGCTGCTGCTGTGCAGCTCGGCTTTTTGCGGCAAACCGTCGGCACCAATCAGCACCCGCACCACGGCGCGGCCTTGCTCGCCCAGGCGACGGCTCAAGGCCGGGTAGGCCGGCCTGGGGTTGTTCAAGTAATCGGCCTGGGTCGAGGGTAAGGCGATTTTGGGGCTGGGCGCAGGTGTTGCATTCACCGACGCTGCCACCACGGGCGCCGGGTTCTGCACCGGCGAAGTCGCTGGCGTGCCGACGGGCGCGGTTGCTGCCGGGGGGCTGGCTGCAGGCACGGCCAACGGCATTTCAGGCGCTGGTGTGACAGGCGGTGTCACAGCGCGAGGTGCGGGCACAGGCGCTGGCGCTGGCAAGGGTTTCACAGGCGGCGGTGGCGGCACGTCGATCGCATCACTGATGGCCATGACGGGCACCACCCATGACACCACGCGATGCAACAGCCCCGCCTGCAAGGCCCACAGGCCCAGCAGATGCAAGACGATGACCGCGCCGACCACGGCACCGCGCACCCCCAGCCTCATTCAGAAACCGCCTGAGCCAAATCGAGGCGCACGGCGCTCGCGCAGAGAAGCGACGCCTTCGTTCACATCCGGGCCGGCAAAGCCCATGAACTCCAGGGCCAGAGAAGTGTCAAAGT
>Ga0255087_1000030_pt1 | contig 63584 bp, 57 predicted proteins | sample Colum_Miss_RepA__FD_188561 | JGI IMG/M metagenome (GOLD analysis project Ga0255087, IMG submission 188561) | Freshwater microbial communities from Columbia River, Oregon, United States - Colum_Miss_RepA_8d | ecosystem: Environmental > Aquatic > Freshwater > River | place: USA: Oregon | collected...
CCACGGCTTTGGCGCCTACATTTGCGGCGAGGAAACCGCGCTGCTCGAATCGCTGGAAGGCAAGAAGGGGCAGCCGCGTTTCAAGCCGCCGTTCCCGGCGAGTTTTGGTCTGTACGGCAAGCCCACCACCATCAACAACACCGAGACCTTTGCGGCGGTGCCCTGGATCATCCGCAACGGTGGCCAGGCCTACCTTGAGTGCGGCAAGCCCAACAACGGCGGCACCAAGATCTTCTCGGTGAGCGGCGATGTCGAGCGTCCGGGCAACTACGAAGTGCCCATGGGAACGCCGTTTGCCCAGTTGCTGGAGCTTGCTGGTGGTGTGCGTGCCGGTCGTCAGTTGAAGGCGGTCATCCCGGGTGGCTCGTCCGCCCCGGTGCTGCCGGCCAACATCATGATGGACATCACGATGGACTACGACGCCATCGCCAAAGCCGGCTCCATGCTGGGCTCGGGCGCGGTGATCGTGATGGACGACACCCGTTGCATGGTCAAGAGCCTGCAACGCCTGAGCTACTTCTACATGCACGAGTCGTGCGGCCAGTGCACACCGTGTCGTGAGGGCACGGGCTGGTTGTGGCGCATGGTCGACCGCATCGAGAACGGGCAGGGCCGCCCCAGCGACATGCAGTTGCTGGACAACGTGGCCGAGAACATCATGGGGCGCACCATCTGCGCCCTGGGCGACGCGGCAGCCATGCCAGTGCGCGGCATGCTCAAGCATTTCCGCCCCGAATTTGAACATCACATCACGCACAAGACCTGCATGGTCCCGGCGTACGTCTGACCGGAAAGCATCATGGTTGAAATCGAGCTCGATGGCAAGAAGGTGGAGGTCCTGGAAGGCAGCATGGTCATGCATGCAGCCGAGAAGGCCGGCACTTTCATTCCCCATTTCTGCTACCACAAGAAACTGAGCATCGCGGCCAATTGCCGCATGTGCCTGGTGGATGTGGAGAAGGCACCCAAGCCCATGCCGGCCTGTGCCACCCCGGTCACCCAGGGCATGATCGTGCGCACCCACACCGACAAGGCCGTCAAGGCGCAAAAGTCGGTCATGGAGTTCTTGCTGATCAACCACCCGCTTGACTGCCCCATCTGCGACCAGGGCGGTGAGTGCCAGTTGCAAGACCTCGCTGTGGGCTACGGCGGTTCGGCCTCACGCTACGACGAAGAAAAGCGTGTGGTGTTCCACAAGGATGTGGGCCCGCTGATCTCCATGGAAGAGATGAGCCGCTGCATCCACTGCACCCGCTGCGTGCGCTTTGGTCAGGAAATTGCCGGCGTGATGGAGTTGGGCATGTCTCACCGCGGTGAGCACTCCGAGATTGAAACCTTTGTCGGGGCCACGGTGGATTCCGAGCTCTCGGGCAACATGATCGACATCTGCCCGGTGGGGGCACTCACCAGCAAACCGTTCCGCTACAGCGCCCGCACCTGGGAACTGAGCCGTCGCAAGTCGGTCAGCCCGCACGACGCCACTGGCGCCAACCTGATTGTGCAAGTGAAGAACCACCGCGTGATGCGCGTGGTGCCGATGGAAAACGAGTCCGTCAACGAGTGCTGGATTGCTGACCGCGATCGCTTCTCGTATGAAGCCCTCAATGGCGACGACCGCCTGACCCAGCCCATGCTCAAGCAGGGGGGTGAGTGGAAGACCGTGGACTGGACCACGGCGCTCGAGTACGTGGCCAACGGGCTCAAGCAGGTCAAGACCGAACACGGCGCACACGCCATCGGCACACTCGCCAGCCCGCACAGCACCGCTGAAGAGTTGTTCCTGGCGGCGTCGCTCATGCGAGGCCTGGGCAGCGGCAACATCGATGCGCGTTTGCGCGCGGCCGACTTCCACCACGAGGGGGGAGTGCGCTGGCTGGGTACCTCCGTCGCGTCACTCACCGAGTTGCAACGCGCCTTGGTGATCGGTGGCAACCCCCGCAAGGATCAACCTCTGTTGGGTCAGCGTTTGCGTCAGGCCGCTCGCCGTGGCGCCCACATTCTGTCGCTTAACGAACAACGCGTGGACTGGGCCATGCCGGTGCACACCGTCTACCAGGCATCAGCCTCGGTGTGGGTGCAGGCCCTGGCCGATGTGGCCGCGGCTGTGGCGCAGGCCAAAGGGGTGTTGCCGTTGGTGGTGGGCAATGCCACGCAACCGCAGGCCCTGGCCATCGCGCAGTCGCTCTTGAGCGGTGAGCGCAAGGCAGTGTTGCTGGGCAATGCGGCCGCGAACCATCCCCAGGCTTCGGGCCTGTTGGCTCTGGCCAACTGGATCGGCGAGCACACGGGGGCGAGTGTGGGCTTCCTGGGTGAAGCGGCCAATACCGTGGGCGCCCAACTGGTGGGCGCGCTGCCCTCTAACGGCGGGCTCAATGCCGCTCAGATGTCGCAGGCGGGCGCCTTGAAAGCTGTGATGCTGCTCAACACCGAACCGCACGCCGACAGCGCACACGGCGCCGAGGGATTGGCCACGAGCGACATGGTGGTGACCTTGTCGCCCTTCAAAACCAACCTCGACATCAGCGACGTGCTGCTGCCGATTTCCCCCTTCACCGAAACCGCGGGCACCTTTGTGAACACAGAAGGCCGGGCCCAATCTTTCCACGGTGTGGTGCGTCCCCTGGGTGAGACGCGCCCGGGCTGGAAAGTCTTGCGCGTGCTGGGCACGATGCTGGGCTTGCCGGGCTTTGCTTACGAGACCATTGAAGAAGTCCGCGCAGCGGCACTGCCAACCGACATCGCGTCCCGACTGTCCAACGCGTCGACAGCCTATGTGGAGGTCGCGCCTGCCGCGGCGCCGGTGACGGCCTCGATCTACCAACTCGATGGCCTGGTGCGCCGCGCCCCGTCGCTGCAAGCCACGGCGGATGCCGCAGGAGGACACTGATCATGGTCGATGCCCTCTACAACGCCGGCCTGCACCTGCTCACCGCGCCCTGGTGGACCTCGGTGGCCTGGCCGGTGCTCTGGACGCTGCTCAAAATTGTGGTGGTGTTGCTGCCCCTGATGGGCTGCGTGGCGTACCTCACCTTGTGGGAGCGCAAGGCGATTGGCTTCACCCAGGTTCGCTTGGGCCCCAACCGCACCGGGCCAGGTGGTCTGCTGCAACCCATCGCGGACGCGCTGAAACTGCTGACCAAGGAAATCATCGTCCCGACCAAAGCCTCGACGGGCTTGTTTTTGTTGGGCCCGATCATGACCATCATGCCCGCGCTGGCCGCCTGGGCGGTGGTGCCCTTTGGTCCCGAGGTGGCGCTGGCCAATGTGAATGCCGGCCTGTTGTTTTTGATGGCCATCACCTCGCTCGAGGTCTACGGCGTGATCATTGCCGGCTGGGCGTCCAACTCCAAGTACGCCTTTCTGGGTGCGATGCGAGCCTCGGCGCAGATGGTGAGCTACGAAATTGCCATGGGCTTTTGCCTGGTGGTGGTGCTGATGGTGTCGGGCAGCCTCAACATGACCGACATCGTGATGGGGCAGGGGCAGGGCATGATGGCCGAACAGGGGCTGGGCTTCCTGTCGTGGAACTGGTTGCCGCTGCTGCCCATCTTCCTGGTGTATTTCATCTCCGGTCTGGCTGAAACCAACCGCCACCCGTTTGACGTGGTGGAAGGCGAGTCGGAAATCGTGGCCGGTCACATGATCGAATACTCGGGCATGTCCTTCGCCATGTTCTTCCTGGCCGAATACGCCAACATGATCCTGGTGTCCATGCTGGCCGTGCTGATGTTCCTGGGCGGCTGGTTGCCCCCGCTGAACAACGACCTCTTCAACCTGGTGCCGGGTTGGATCTGGTTGGCCATCAAAACCTTTGTCGTCGTCACCATGTTCCTGTGGGTACGTGCGACTTTCCCGCGCTTCCGTTACGACCAGATCATGCGTCTGGGCTGGAAGATTTTCATTCCGGTCACCCTGGTGTGGCTGGTGGTGGTGGGCCTGTGGATGCAGACCCCCTGGAACATTTGGCCTTGACCCGGAGCCTGACATGACCACGATGGCAACCCGAGCCCCTTTCTCCTGGCGAGATTTCCTCTCCAGCTTCATGTTGACCGAGCTGTTCAAGGGCATGGCCCTGACGGGCCGCTACATGTTTGCCCGCAAGATCACCATCCAGTTTCCGGAAGAAAAGACGCCGCAAAGTCCGCGTTTCCGGGGTCTGCATGCGCTGCGCCGTTATGCCAATGGCGAAGAGCGCTGCATTGCCTGCAAACTGTGCGAGGCGGTGTGCCCCGCGATGGCCATCACCATCGAATCGGACGTGCGTGACGACGGCAGCCGTCGCACCACCCGCTACGACATCGACCTCACCAAGTGCATCTTCTGCGGGTTCTGCGAAGAGAGCTGCCCGGTCGATTCGATTGTCGAGACCCATATCTTTGAATACCACGGCGAGAAGCGCGGCGACCTTTACTTCACCAAGGAGATGTTGCTGGCGGTGGGCGACCGTTACGAACCCCAGATCGCCGCCAGCAAGGCAGCGGATGCCAAATACCGCTGAAGCGAGCCCGGATCATGGATATCAAATCAGCCCTTTTCTACCTCTTCTCGTCGGTGTTGCTGCTTGCGGCCTTTCGCGTCATCACCGCACGCAACCCGGTTCACGCCGCGCTGTTTCTGGTGCTGGCCTTCTTCCAGGCCTCTGGCGTGTGGATGCTTTTGCATGCCGAATTCCTGTCCATCACCCTGGTGCTCGTGTACGTGGGGGCGGTGATGGTGTTGTTCCTCTTTGTGGTGATGATGCTGGACATCAACCTGGACACCTTGCGGCAAGGGTTCTGGCGGCACTTCCCGCTGGCGGCCACGGTGGGTGCTGTGGTGGCCCTCGAGCTGGCCGCCGTGCTGATGGGGGGCTTTCGGGTCAGTGAAGCGCCTGTGGTGGCGCAGGCTGCCCCGGCTTCTGCCGGTGGGTTGCCCGGTCAGATTTCCAACACCCGTGACCTGGGTGTGGCGCTCTACACCCATTACCTTTACCCGCTGCAAATTGCCGCGGCCATCCTGTTGGTGGCCATGGTGGCAGCGATCGCCCTGACCTTGCGCGAGCGCAAGGACAGCAAATACCAGAACCCGTCCGAGCAGGTGCGCGTGCGCGCCAAGGACCGGGTGGAACTCATCAAGATGGATCCGGTGCGCCCCGCGCCCCCCGCACCCGCCGAGGAGAAGCAAGCATGAGCGTGACCCTGGGCCACTACCTGTCACTGGGCGCGATTCTGTTCGCGCTGTCGGTCACGGGCATCTTCCTCAACCGCAAGAACCTCATCGTGCTGCTGATGGCCATCGAACTGATGCTGCTGGCGGTCAACATGAACTTCGTGGCTTTCTCGCATTACCTCGGTGATATGCAAGGCCAGATCTTCGTGTTCTTCATTCTGACCGTGGCCGCTGCCGAATCAGCGATCGGCCTGGCCATTCTGGTGCTGCTGTTCCGCAACCGCGCGAGCATCAACGTCGACGAACTCAATTCACTCAAAGGCTGATCGCGCAGCTCCCACAGTCATGAGTCAAACCTTACAAGCTTCCACCCTGCTGGCTGTGCCGCTCGCCCCCCTGGTGGGCTCGGCGCTGGCCGGTATCCTGGGCACCCGACTGGGTGGCAACTGGATCGGCCGCACCCTCAGCCACTCGCTCACCATCCTGGGCGTGCTGGTGGCGTTCGTGCTGTCGGCCATGACGCTCTACAGCGTGGCCGTTGACGGTGCACGTTTCAATGAAACCCTCTACACCTGGATGGTGGTGGGGGGTCTCAAGATGGAAGTGGGCTTCCTGATCGACGGTCTCACCGCCATGATGATGTGTGTGGTGACCTTCGTCTCGCTGATGGTGCACCTCTACACCATTGGGTACATGGAAGAGGACGACGGCTACAACCGTTTCTTCGCCTATATCTCGCTCTTCACTTTCTCCATGCTGATGCTCGTGATGAGCAACAACATGCTGCAACTGTTTTTCGGTTGGGAAGCGGTGGGCCTGGTGTCCTACCTGCTGATCGGGTTCTGGTTCAACAAGCCCAGCGCCGTGTTCGCCAACATGAAGGCCTTCCTGGTCAACCGGGTGGGCGACTTTGGCTTCATCCTGGGCATTGGACTCATCGCCGCTTACGCGGGCACCCTCAACTACGCCGAGGCGTTTGCCAAGGCGGGCGAGTTGGGTTCGCAAACCTTCCCCGGCACCGACTGGATGCTGGTGACGGTGATCTGTATTTGCCTCTTCATCGGCGCCATGGGCAAATCGGCCCAGTTTCCGTTGCATGTGTGGTTGCCCGACTCGATGGAGGGCCCGACCCCCATCTCCGCGCTGATCCACGCCGCCACCATGGTGACGGCTGGCATCTTCATGGTGGCGCGCATGTCGCCGCTCTTTGAGTTGAGTGACACCGCGCTCAACGTCATCCTGGTGATCGGGGCCATCACCGCGCTCTTCATGGGTTTTCTGGGCATCATCCAGAACGACATCAAGCGGGTGGTGGCGTATTCCACGCTGTCGCAACTGGGTTACATGACGGTGGCGCTGGGTGCCTCTGCCTACTCGGTGGCGGTGTTCCACCTGATGACGCACGCCTTCTTCAAGGCACTGCTGTTCCTTGGCGCGGGTTCGGTCATCATGGGCATGCACCACAACCAGGATATCCGCTGGATGGGCGGTGTGCGCAAGTACATGCCCATCACCTGGATCACTTCGCTGCTGGGTTCGCTGGCCTTGATTGGCACGCCCTTGTTCGCTGGCTTCTATTCCAAGGACAGCATCATCGAGGCGGTGGCCGAGAGCCATCTGCCTGGCGCGGGTTTTGCCCACTTCGCCGTCCTGGCCGGTGTGTTTGTAACCGCCTTCTATTCGTTTCGCATGTACTTCCTGGTCTTTCACGGCCAGGAACGTTACGACCAAAACCCGGACGCCCACCACGATGCTCACCACGATGACCACCAGGGTCACGCCGAGCACCACGACCCGCACGAATCGCCCTGGGTGGTGACGGTGCCCTTGCTGCTCTTGGCCATTCCGTCGGTGGTGATCGGGTATCTGACGATCGAGCCCATGCTGTATGGTGACTTCTTCAAAGACGCCATCGTGGTCGACGCCGACAAGCACCACGTCATGAAGGAACTCGCCGAAGCCTTCCACGGACCGCTGGCCATGGCCGCGCACGCGTTCAGCACGCTGCCGTTCTGGCTGGCCCTGAGCGGTGTGGTGGTGTCGTACTACATGTACATGATCAACCCGGCTGTTCCGGCGGCCATCAAGCGTGCCTGCCAGCCGCTGTACACGCTGCTGGAGAACAAGTACTACATGGACTGGATCAACGAGAACATCCTGGCGCGCGGGGCGCGTGCCCTGGGCACCGGCCTGTGGCGCGGGGGCGACCAGGCCTTGATTGATGGCGCCGTGGTCAATGGTTCCTGGAAGATCGTGGGGTGGGTCTCCTCCGTGGCGCGCCGCTTGCAGTCCGGCTACCTCTACCACTATGCCCTGGTGATGATCCTGGGCGTGTTCGTGCTGATGACCTGGTTTGTCTGGCTCAAGCCCTGATACCGCCTGAAGACCCGCACGATCCAACCCTGAGCAAAGAGAAATACACATCATGGGACTTCTGAGCCTTGCCATCTGGACTCCGATTGTTGTCGGTGTCGTGCTGCTGGCCCTTGGACGCGACGAACACGCCGGCGCCGTGCGCTGGATCGCGTTGATCGGCGCGCTGGTCAGTTTTGCGGTGACGATTCCGCTGTACAACCAGTTTGAACTGGGCACCGCGGCCATGCAGTTTGTTGAACAAGCGTCCTGGATCGAGCGCTTCAATGTCAACTACCACCTGGGCGTGGATGGCTTGTCGGTGTGGTTCGTGTTGCTGACTGCGTTCATGACCGTGATCGTGGTGATCGCCGGTTGGGAAGTCATCACCGAGCGTGTCAACCAGTACATGGGCGCCTTCCTCATTTTGAGCGGCCTCATGGTGGGCGTGTTCTGCGCCCTGGATGGCATGCTGTTTTACGTGTTCTTTGAAGCGACGCTGATCCCGATGTACCTCATCATCGGCATCTGGGGCGGGCCGAACAAAATTTATGCCGCGTTCAAGTTCTTCCTCTACACCTTGCTCGGTTCGCTGCTGATGCTGGTGGCGCTGATTTACCTCTACACCCAGTCAGCCGGCAGTTTTGATCTGGCTGCCTGGCACAAGCTGCCGTTGCCGATGTCGGCGCAGACCCTGCTGTTCTTTGCCTTCTTCGCGGCCTTTGCGGTCAAGGTGCCCATGTGGCCGGTGCACACCTGGTTGCCCGACGTGCACGTGGAAGCGCCCACGGGCGGCTCTGCAGTGCTGGCGGCCATCATGCTGAAACTGGGGGCCTATGGTTTCCTGCGTTTTTCCATGCCCATCACCCCGGACGCCACACAGGAGTGGGCGGGCTTTGTGCTCGCGCTCTCCCTCATTGCCGTGATTTATGTCGGTCTGGTGGCCATGGTGCAACAGGACATGAAAAAGCTGGTGGCCTATTCGTCAGTGGCCCACATGGGCTTTGTCACCTTGGGCTTCTTCATCTTCAATGAGCTGGGCGTCGCCGGCGGCTTGGTGCAGATGATTGCGCACGGGTTTGTCTCTGGCGCGATGTTCCTGTGCATTGGCGTGCTGTACGACCGCGTGCACTCGCGTGAAATTGCCAGCTATGGCGGTGTGGTCAACACCATGCCCAAGTTCTCGGCGTTTGCGCTGCTGTTTGCCATGGCCAACTGTGGGTTGCCGGGCACAGCGGGTTTTGTGGGCGAATGGATGGTGATTCTGGGCGCCGTGCAAGTCAACTTCTGGCTGGGACTGGCTGCTGCCACGGCGCTGATCTTTGGCGCTGCCTACACGCTGTGGATGGTCAAGCGGGTGTACCTGGGTCCCGTCACCAACGATGACGTGCGCAACCTGGAGGACATCAACAGCCGCGAATTCCTGATGCTGACCCTGCTGGCGCTGGCCGTGCTTGGCATGGGCCTCTATCCGAAACCCTTCACCGATGTGATGGACGCCTCGGTGGTGGAGTTGCTCAGGCACGTGGCCCAATCCAAGCTGCCGAACTGAGGCGGAGAAGAACATGATGGACAACCTCAACTGGGTCGTGCTGTACCCTGAAATCATCCTGCTGACGATGACCTGTGTCATCGCGCTCTACGACCTGAGCGTGACCAGCCCGCGTCGCACGGGCACCTATGTGCTGTCGCTCCTCACCTTGGCCGGTGTGGCCGTGATGGAAGCCCTGTACGCCGGCACCGGTAGCACGGTTTACGCCTTTGACACCATGGTGGTGTCGGATGCCATGGGCCATTGGCTCAAGTGCTTTGCGGCCATCGCCATGATGGTGACCTTTGTGTATGGCCGCCCCTACGCGGCAGACCGCGACATGATGCGCGGAGGCGAACTGTTCATCCTGGGCTTGTTTGCGCTGCTGGGCATGTTCATCATGATTTCCGGCAACAACTTCCTGGTGTTGTATCTCGGCCTGGAGTTGTTGACGCTCTCGAGTTATGCGCTGGTGGCGCTGCGGCGTGACCACGGCGTGGCCACCGAGGCGGCCATGAAATATTTCGTGCTGGGCGCACTGGCCAGCGGCTTCCTGCTGTATGGCCTCTCCATGTTGTATGGCGCAACCGGGTCGCTGGATATCGGCACCGTCTTCAAAGTGATTGTGTCCGGCCAGGTGAAACACCAGGTGCTGGTGTTGGGCTTGGTGTTTGTGATGTGTGGCCTGGCCTTCAAGCTGGGTGTGGTGCCATTCCACATGTGGATTCCGGACGTCTACCAAGGCGCGCCGACCGCGGTGACCTTGATGATTGGTGGTGCTCCCAAGCTGGCAGCGTTTGCGATGACCATGCGTCTGCTGGTGGATGGTCTCATGCCGTTGGCCATGGACTGGCAGCAGATGCTGATGGTGCTGGCGGTGTCCTCCTTGCTGGTGGGCAACCTCGCTGCCATTGCACAGACCAACCTGAAACGCATGCTGGCCTTCTCCACCATTGCTCAAATGGGCTTTGTGCTGATTGGCTTGCTGTCGGGGGTGGTGCAGGGCAGCACGGTGTCGGCGGCCAACGCCTACAGCTCGGCCATGTTTTATGTGGTGACCTATGTGCTGACCACGCTGGCAGCCTTCGGTGTCATTTTGCTGCTGGCGCGCGAAGGCTTTGAGAGCGAAGAGATCTCCGACCTGGCGGGTCTGAACCAGCGCAGTCCGCTGTACGCGGGGGTGATGGCCGTGTGTCTGTTCTCCTTGGCGGGTATTCCGCCCTTGGTCGGTTTCTATGCCAAGCTCTCGGTGCTGCAAGCGCTGATTGCGTCGGGTCAGGTGGGCGGTCTGCCGCTGGCGATTTTCGCTGTCATCATGTCGCTCATTGGCGCCTTTTACTACCTGCGCGTCATCAAGGTCATGTACTTTGACGCACCGCTCACCGCCACTACTGTGTCCGCCGGCGCCGATGTGCGCGTGGTGCTGTCCCTCAATGGGGCACTCATCCTGGGGCTGGGTCTGTTGCCCGGAGGCCTGATGGCGCTGTGCGCGCAGGCCATTGTCAAGTCCCTGGGCACTTGAACCTGCCCGTTGCACCCTCCATGGATGACGACGCGCTGATCGAGCGCCGCCTCGACAGCACCGAGCTCCTCAAGGGGCATTTCCTCCACGCCTTTCGTGACACGGTTGCGCTGCCGGATGGCCACTCGGCCACGCGCGAATACGTGGTTCACCCTGGCGCCGTGATGATCATTCCCTTGCTGGACAACGGTGAGGTGGTGTTGGAGCGGCAGTACCGGTACCCGGTGCAACAGGTGATGATTGAATTGCCCGCCGGCAAACTCAACCCGGGAGAGGACGTGCTGGCCTGTGCCCGTCGCGAACTGCAAGAGGAAACCGGTTACACCGCCCGCGAGTGGGCGAGGGCTGGGCTGCTGCACCCGGTGATCAGCTACTCCACCGAATTCATCGAGGTGTGGTTTGCACGCGGGCTCAGCGCAGGCCCCTCGCGCCTGGATGAGGGCGAGTTTCTGGAGGTGTTCAGTGCCCCGCCTGAACAACTGCTGCGTTGGTGCTTTGAAGGACGCGTGACCGATGCCAAGACCTTGACCGGGGCGTTGTGGTTGCAAAACGTGCTGGCAGGCCATTGGCCTTTGACATGGCAGGGCTGACACGCCTGCGTCATAATTTGCGCCATGAAGGTACTTAACCTGCAATGCGCCCACCAGCACGATTTTGAAGGCTGGTTTGGTTCTGAAGACGATTTTCAGAGCCAACTGGCGCGTGGGTTGGTGGAATGCCCCTTGTGTGGAGATCGCCAGATCACCAAGCAGTTGTCGGCCCCCCGCCTCAATTTGTCGACGTCGCGAGGCGAACGCGAGGTGTCAACAACCACGCCGGCAGTCGCCACCTCTCCCGTGACCCAGACCCCGGCGCACGACGTCACCTCCCTGTCGCCGGCTCAAATGCAAGCTGCCTGGCTGCAAGCGGTGCAGCATGTCATGGCCAACACCGAAGATGTGGGGCAGCGCTTTGCCGAAGAGGCTCGCAAGATGCACTACGGCGAAAGCGAAGAGCGCGGCATTCGTGGTCAGGCCACGCCGGAGCAGACGCGTGATTTGCTCGAGGAGGGCATTTCGGTGATGCCCCTGCCCATGCCTGATGCGCTCAAGGGGCCGGTGCAGTAGCCCCAACCCCTCACTTGCCCCAAGAGTCCTTCAACCCGGTGCTCTTGTTGAACACCGGCTTGCCTGGGTGATGGTCAACCCGGTCCGCCACAAAGTACCCGTGGCGCTCGAACTGAAATTTGTCATCGGGTGCACACGGGGCCAATGAAGGCTCAACGATGGCCTGCACCACCTGCAGGCTGTTCGGGTTCAAACAACTCAGGAAGTCACGGCCCCCTGCGTCCGGTTGCGCCTCGTTGAACAAGCGGTCGTACAAACGCACCTCGGCCGCCACACCGTCGTGCGCACTGACCCAGGTGATCACGCCCTTGACCTTGACCGCGTCGGCCCCTGGCGTGCCGCTTTTGGTGTTGGGGATGAGACGGGCGTGGATCTCGGTGAGGTGGCCCTGCGCGTCGCGTGTGGCGCCCACGCACTCGATCACATGGCCGTACTTCAAACGCACCTGGTTGCCCGGGAACAGCCGGAAAAATCCTTTGGGCGGCGTGTCTTCATAGTCGGACCGCTCGATCCACAAACGCGAGCCCATCACAAACTGTCGTTGCCCGCGTTCGGGATGCTGCGGGTGCACCGGCGCCACGCAGGCGTCCAGCGTGCCTGCGCCCATCACCTCGTCCCAATTGGTCAGCACCAAAGGCACGGGATCGAGCACCGCCATGGCGCGAGCGGCCTGGCCTTCGAGGTCTTCGCGCAGACAGCCTTCCAGGGTGCTGTAGTCGATCCAACTGTCACTGCGGGTGACGCCAATGCGTTCGGCGAAGAGTTGAATCGAAGAGGGTGTGTAGCCCCGTCGACGCAGACCCACGATGGTGGGCATGCGCGGGTCATCCCAGCCGCTCACCCGGTTTTCGTTGACCAGTTGCGCCAGCTTGCGTTTGCTGGTGATGACGTAAGTGAGGTTGAGGCGCGCAAACTCGTATTGACGCGGTGGGGGGGCACTCAGCAGGCCCCCCTCGATGAGTCGCTCGAGCAGCCAGTCGTAGAAAGGGCGCTGGTCTTCGAATTCCAGGGTGCAGATGCTGTGGGTGATTTGCTCCAGCGCGTCCTCGATCGGGTGGGCGAAGGTGTACATCGGGTAGATGCACCAGCGGTCCCCGGTGAGGTGGTGGGTGGCGCGGCGAATGCGGTAGATGGCCGGGTCGCGCAGGTTGATGTTGGGCGAGGCCATGTCGATCTTGGCGCGCAGCACCGCAGCACCATCGGCGAGTTGACCGTCCCGCATCTCGCGAAATCGTTGCAGGTTTTCGGCCGGGGTACGGCTGCGAAATGGGCTGTTGGTGCCCGGGGTGTTGAAGTCGCCCCGGGACAATCGCATCTCTTCGGCCGTTTGCTCGTCCACATACGCATGGCCAGCTTCGATCAGAGACTCGGCCGCGCGGTACATGAAATCGAAGTAGTCACTGGCCTGGTAGAGGTAAGAGGCGGGAGATCCATCGGGGGCCTGGTTCCAGTGGAAGCCCAGCCACTGGATGGCATCAAGGATGGAGTGGACGTACTCGGTGTCTTCCTTCTCGGGGTTGGTGTCGTCAAAACGCATGTGGCACACGCCACCATAGTCGCGTGCCAGACCGAAGTTCAGACAAATGCTTTTGGCATGACCCACGTGCAGGTAGCCATTGGGTTCAGGTGGGAAGCGGGTGCGGATGCGGGCTGGGTCGGGCTCGCCCTGGGCGTGGTGGGCGGCGTCCCCTGGGCTGCCTGCCCAGCGACGGCTGGCGTAGGTGCCTTGGGCCAGATCGGATTCGATGATCTGGCGCAGGAAGTTACTGGCTTTGGGGGCGTCACCGCTGCCCGTGTGGGCAGGGTCGTGGGCAGGCACGGAAGTCATGGCATGATTTTAGGCCAGGGGCGTGCGCATCCGTCAGAGCAGGGCCGATAATAGAAGGTTATCGAACGCAGTGGAGTGCATGTGGATCTGGTGTTGTTGCTCAAAGCAGCCCTGATGGGTGTGGTGGAGGGGTTGACCGAGTTTTTGCCGATCTCATCCACCGGGCATCTGATTCTGGCGGGGGCCTTGTTGGGGTTTGACGACGAGAAGGCCAAGGTGTTTGATATTGCCATTCAGACCGGGGCCATTCTGGCGGTCATCATCGTGTACTGGGACAAGATCTCCACCACCGTGATGGCCTTGCCCTCACAACGGTTGGCGCGCCGTTTTGCGTTGAATGTGCTGATCGGTTTTGTGCCCGCGGTGGTGCTGGGCCTGCTGTTCGGCAAATGGATCAAGGCGCATCTGTTCACGCCTACCGTGGTGGCTTCCACCTTCATTCTGGGTGGGTTCATCATTCTGTGGGCGGAAGGCTGGGGCCGTTCACGCCGCTCGGATGAGCATCCGAATGACCGGGCGCGCATCATGAATGTCGAGTCCATGAAGCCTATCGATGCGTTGAAGGTGGGATTGGTGCAGTGCCTGGCCATGGTGCCGGGCACCAGCCGCAGTGGGGCCACCATCATCGGGGGCATGTTGCTGGGCTTGAGCCGCAAGGCGGCCACCGATTTTTCGTTTTACCTCGCCATCCCCACGCTGATCGGCGCAGGGGCCTACAGCCTTTACAAGGAGCGGGCGTTGCTGAGTTGGGCGGATCTGCCCATGTTCAGTGTGGGCCTGGTGATGTCCTTTTTGAGCGCCTGGGTCTGTGTGCGCTGGTTGCTGCGCTACATTGCCACGCACAGTTTCGTGCCCTTTGCCTGGTACCGCATCGCGTTTGGGGGCGTGGTGTTGCTCACGGCCTGGAACGGCTGGATTGTCTGGGCGCCCTGACGGCGGTCAACAGGCATCAAGGCGGGGCGTCAACCGACTGAGGTCACTCCGCTGCAGTGACCGTCTGCCCTAGGTCAGTTTTTTCAGGGCGTAAAGCGCATCAAGCGCCTCACGCGGGGTGAGTGCGTCGGGGTCAATCTGCGCCAGCTTGGCCTCCAGCAAGGTAGGCTCCACGGCTGCACTGACGGGCGGGGGGGCAAACAAGTCCACTTGCTCACGTTGTGCATCCGCCTGTGACTCGAGTGATGCCAGCGCATGGCGAGCATGGGTCAAGACCTGTTGTGGCATGCCAGCCAGCCGCGCCACTTGGATGCCGTAACTGCGACTCGCCGGTCCGGCTTGCAACTCGTGCAGAAACACAATGTCAGAGCCTTGCTCACTGGCGCTCACGTGCATGTTGCAGGCGGCACGGTGCTGCGCGGGAAACTCGGTGAGCTCAAAGTAATGCGTGGCAAACAGGGTGAAGGCCTGTGTCTTGTCGTGCAAGTGTGTGGCAATGCCACTGGCCAGGGCGAGGCCGTCGAAGGTGGAGGTGCCACGGCCAATCTCGTCCATCAGCACCAGGCTGTGCGGGGTGGCGGTATGCAGGATTTGCGCGGCCTCGGTCATCTCCAGCATGAAGGTGGATTGGGCGTTGGCCAGATCATCGGCGGCACCAATGCGGGTGTGAATGGCGTCGATCGGCCCCAGCCGACAGGCGGCAGCCGGCACATGGGAGCCGATGCTGGCCAGCAGCACGATCAGCGCCACCTGCCGCATGTAGGTGGACTTGCCGCCCATGTTGGGGCCGGTGATGATCTGCATGCGCTGGGTGGGACCGAGCTGGGTGTCGTTGGCGATGAACGGGCCGCCACTTGCTTCGGCCAGTCGGGCTTCGACGACCGGGTGTCGACCGCCACGGATCTCGATGCACGGCGTGCGCACAAATTCGGGCTCGCACCAACGCAAGGTGAGCGAACGCTCGGAGAGGCTGCACAGCACGTCCAGCGTGGCAATGGCTCGGGCCAGCCGGCCCAGCGCCGGCACATAGCCTTGCAAGTCGTCCAGCAGTTGTTCAAACAACCATTTCTCGCGCGCCAGCGCCCGCTCTTGGGCGGACAAGGCCTTGTCCTCGAAGGCCTTGAGCTCGGGGGTGATGAAGCGCTCGGCGTTCTTGAGGGTTTGTCGGCGGCGGTAGTCGTCGGGCACACGGTCGAGCTGACCTTGGGTGACCTCGATGTAAAAACCGTGCACTTTGTTGAACTGCACCCGCAGGTTGGCGATGCCGGTGCGGGCCCGTTCACGGCCTTCAAGCTCCAGCAAAAAGCCGTCGCAGTTGTTTTGAATGGCACGCAACTCATCGAGCTCCGGGTCAAACCCGTCGGCCATCACACCGCCGTCACGCACCAGGGCGGCGGGTTCGGGGTGCAACGCGCGCAGCAGCAACTCGCCGCACGCGGGCGGGACGACCATGTCCTGTCCTAAGGCGCTGAGCCACGGGCTGGGGGGCAAGCCTTGTTGCAGATCGCGTGCACGCGTCAAGGACAAGCCCAGGGCCACCAACTCGCGGGGTCGCACCTGGCGCAGCGCGATGCGGGCCGAGATGCGTTGTACATCGCTCATGCCCTTGAGGGCCTGGCGCAAGGCAGACCATCGCCCCTGACCGCCCGGTCCTTGCAAGGCGCGGATGGCGTCCAACCGTTGCGAGGCCAGCGCACGGTCGCGTGGCGGCTCGAGCAACCATTGGCGCAGCAGACGGCTGCCCATGCCGGTCATGCAGGTGTCGAGCAGCGAGAGCAGGGTGGGGCTGTCTTCGCCGCGCAGGGTCTGGGTGAGTTCCAGGTTGCGACGGGTGGTGAGTGGCAAGTCGATGAAGCGATCGTCGCGTTGCACCACCAGGCCTTGCACATGGGTGAGGGGACGCCCCTGGGTGTGCTCGGCATAGGCCATGAGCGCCGAGGCAGCTGCCTGCGCGTGTGGCAGGTCTTGCGCTTGCCAGGCGTCCAGGTTGGCGGTTTGCAGTTGCTCGAGCAGCTTGCGCAGGCCCAGCGTGCTATCAAATTGCCAGCTGGGTCGTGCGGTGACGCGGTGGCCACCTTGCAGATAAGGGTGCGCATGCGTGGGCATCTCGGCACTGCACAGCAACTCGCTGGGGCTGATGCGCGTGAGCCATTGCGGCAATTCGTCAAGCGCACACTCGGCCAGGTGGATGTCGCCTTGCGTGACACTCAGCCAGGCCAGGCCACAGCCACCGCTCTTGGCCGCACGCGCGCCGATGTGCACGGCCAGCAGCACGGCTTCTTGTCGTTCTTGCAGCAGCTCGGCATCGGTGAGCGTGCCGGGGGTGACCACGCGCACCACCTTGCGCTCCACGGGGCCCTTGCCGCCGACTTCACCCACCTGTTCGCAAATGGCGACCGATTCGCCCAGCTTGATCAGACGCGCCAGATAACTGTCGACCGAATGGAACGGCACGCCAGCCATCACCACGGGCTGACCGGCCGATTGACCGCGTTGGGTCAGCGTGATGTCCAGCAACCGTGCCGCTTTTTCGGCGTCTTCAAAAAACAGTTCGTAGAAATCCCCCATGCGGTAGAACACCAGCGTGGTGGGGAAGTCTGCCTTGATGCCCAGGTACTGGGCCATCATGGGGGTGTGTTGGGACAGATCAGCTGTCGCCATGGGTGTCGTCAGCCTTCAAGGTGGGCCGCGAAGCCTTCTCTTGCGCAGTGGCGAACTTCGAGTACTTGCGCAACACGCTCACCATTTGTGCATACACGCGCGGGTTGGCGGCCATGCACTCACGATGTTCGAGAAAGTCGGCCTCGCCGGTGAAGTTACCCACCAGACCACCGGCTTCGGTCACCAGCAAACTGCCGGCGGCCATGTCCCAGGGCGAGAGGCCAATTTCAAAAAACCCATCACTGAAGCCGGCGGCCACATAGGCCAGGTCGAGTGCGGCCGCCCCCGGGCGGCGCAAGCCGGTGGTGCGTTGCATCATGTCGCCCATCAGGCGCAGGTAGGTGTTGAAGTCATCCTCGGGACGAAACGGGAAGCCGGTGGAGACCAGGCTGTCCGACAACTGGGTGCGCTTGCTCACGCGAATGCGGCGGTCGTTGAGGTAAGCGCCGCGGCCACGGGTGGAGGTGAACAAATCGTTGCGGGTGGGGTCGTACACCACCGCCTGCTCGATGCGGCCACGCACCTGCAAGGCGATGCTCACGCAATAGACCGGAAAGCCGTGGATGAAATTGGTGGTGCCGTCCAGCGGATCGATGATCCAGACGTGGTCGCTGTCGGCATTGCCGCGGGTGGTGCCCGATTCTTCGGCGCGGATGCCGTGGTCGGGATAGGCGGTGAGCAGGGTGTCGATGATCGCCTCTTCGCTGGCGTGGTCCACTTCGGTGACGAAGTCGTTGGACAGCTTTTGCGAGACCCGCACGGCCGCAACGTCCAGAGCAGCGCGGTTGATGATGGAACCGGCGGCGCGGGCGGCCTTGATGGCCATGTTGAGCATCGGGTGGATGGAAGAGGTGGTCATGGATTGTGGCGGGACGATGCACCCCGAAGGGCTGGCCCGAAAGAGCTGAACAAGAGCGCTTGACGATGCAGGCGGCGACAATAGCGATTTTACGCGTTTCCGATGTCTATGCCTCGCACCCGCTTCATCCTGATCGAGACCAGCCATGCCGGCAACGTGGGCGGCGTGGCGCGTGCCATGAAGGTCATGGGGTTTGATGACTTGGTGCTGGTGCGGCCGCGCTGGAGCAATGTGCTGCGTCGCGAGGAGACGATCCAGCGCGCCAGCGGCGCGCTCGATGTCTTGCACAACGCCCGCATCGTCGAGACCCTGGACGAGGCGCTCGAGGGCATGACCCACTTGTGTGCCACGGCCATGGTGGCGCGCGATTTTGGACCGCCCACGCGCACCCCCAGGCAGCATTTGAGCCCGCTGGCGCAGACCGCCCCGCACGGTGTTGCGTTTTTGTTTGGGTCTGAGCGGTTTGGCATGAGCAACGACGATGTCTACCGCTGCCATGTGGCGCTGCGCATTCCGACTGACCCGGCTTTTGGGTCGCTCAACCTGGCCAGTGCGGTGCAGGTGATTGCGTACGAATGGCGTGAGGCCTTGGGAGGATGGGGGGAGACCGAGGCCCCACCGCAGGGCGCCGCGGTGGATGCGACAGCGGCTCCTGCGCTGGCTGATGCCCAGCAAATGGCGGGGCTGTTGCAGCACTGGGAACAGTCACTCACCGACATCGGATTTCTGGACCCCCAGGCCCCCAAAAAGCTCATGCCTCGCCTGCAGCAACTCTTCAACCGCGCGGGCTTGACGCCAGAGGAAGTCCACATCTTGCGTGGTGTTGCCCGTCACATGACACGGCACCCCGCTGAGAAAGGCTAGACTTCACGCATGTTTGCCCGTTTGCGCTCCGACATTCAATGCATTCTTGACCGGGATCCGGCCGCCCGCTCGCGCTGGGAGGTGCTGACGTGTTATCCCGGTTTGCACGCCTTGATCTTGCACCGCTTAGCCCACCGGTGCTGGAACCTGGGCCTGCATTGGCTGGGACGCTTCATCTCGCATGTGTCGCGCTGGTTGACCGGCATTGAAATCCACCCGGCTGCGCGCATTGGCGAGCGGGTGTTTTTCGACCACGCCATGGGCGTGGTGGTGGGCGAGACGGCCGAGATTGGCGACGGGTGCACGATTTACCAGGGAGTGACCTTGGGGGGAACCTCGTTGTACAAAGGCGCCAAGCGCCATCCCACCCTGGGCCGCGATGTGGTGGTGAGCGCGGGTGCCAAGGTGTTGGGTGGTTTTGTGGTGGGCGACGGCGCCAAGATTGGCAGCAATGCGGTGGTGATCAAACCGGTGCCCGCGGGTGCGACCGCCGTGGGTATTCCGGCTCGCATCATCCCGGCCAAGGACGGCGACAGCGCCGATGTCTCGGCCGGTCAGCGCAAATTCAACGCCTATGGCATCACCGAAGACGACGACCCCCTGAGCCAGGCCATGCGCGGCCTGATCGACAACGCCTCCTCACAGGAACACCAGATTGCCCTGCTGTGGAAGGCACTGGAGAGCTTGTCGCAGCAGGGGGGTGGCTTGGTGCCGCAAGACGCGGCCAAGCAGGAGTCGTTTGAAGCCGACAAGTTGAATCAGTTGGTGGGCAAGTAAGGCGACCTCTCTGCGCAAGAGGTCGTTGGCAACATCGCGGCCTCAACGCGGCGGTCGAATTGCCGTCTTGGGTCGAAACGCCCGACAGAACGCGTCGCGCGTTTCCAGGTAGGGCCCACCAATCAGGTCGATGCAGTAGGGCACGGCCGCGAAAATGCCATCCACCACCTTGCCGCCTTGCGCATCCTTCAGCCCGCCCAGGGTTTCCTGGATGGATTTGGGTTGGCCTGGCAGGTTGATGATCAGGCTTTTGTCGCGAATCACCGCCACCTGACGCGACAGGATGGCGGTGGGCACAAAGCGCAGGCTGATCTGGCGCATCTGTTCGCCAAAGCCGGGCATTTCCTTGTGGGCCACGGCCAGGGTGGCCTCGGGCGTCACATCGCGCAGGGCCGGGCCAGTGCCGCCGGTGGTCAGCACGAGTGAGCAACCGGCGTTCACAAGGTCGATCAGGGTCTGGCTGATCAGCGCTTGTTCGTCGGCAATCAGGCGGGACTCCCACTCGATGGGGTTCAGCAGCGCCTGACCGAGCCAGTCACGCAAGGCGGGCAGGCCCTTGTCTTCGTAGACGCCGGTGGAGGCGCGGTCGCTGATGGAGACAATGCCGATGCGAACACGGTCGCAACGCGGGTCGGGCTCGGGGTGCGTGTCATGCGTCATGGGTCATTCCTCTGCAGTGGGGTCCTCGTCCTCAGCCTGATTGAGCTGAGCGCGAATCAACTGAAACAATTCGCGGTAGGCGCGCCCATGTCGGGGCGCGAGGCCTTGTGAGACTTCGGTGGCCGTGGGCAGGCCATCCTTGCGGGCCTGACGCACCAGGGCTCGCAGTTGCTGGCTGTCGGTGGAGGGGTGGGCTTGCAACCAGTCGGAGACCGCCTCGTCGCCCGCGATGAGACGCTCGCGCCAATATTCGGCCAGGTGCAGGGCTTTTGTCTCACGCGCGCTGCCTTGGTGCTGCTCGGTGATGGCGGTGCGGATGGCCTCGACGTCTTCAGGCTCGAGTTTGCGCATCAACTTGCCCACATACTGCACCTGACGACGTCGGCCTTCGAAATTGGTGATGCGGCGGGTTTCAGCCAGGGCCTGCAGCAAGGCCTCGTCCACATGACCCTGGTCCAGCAGGCGCTGGGTCAGGTCAGCGCGCAGGCCGAGCATGGCTTCGCCCAGGTCTTGACGCTCGGCGCTTTCACGCTTGAGGTCGGTCTTGCTGGCGCTGTCCGTGCCCTTGAGTTCGCGCTTGAGTTCCAGATCGAGCTCGCTGCCCAAAGCAACGAACTGGCCGCGCACGAAATAGCCTTTGGTGGGTTTACGGGACATGAGAGGGTTGGGGGTAATCACCGGCGACGGCAAGGTGTGTCGCCTCGGCAAGTATCATAGCCGCCAGATGAAGAAGACTGCCCAACCCTCTCGCGCGGCCCGTGTGGCACGCCCCTTGGACCAGCCCTTGGAGGGCTTTGCCTACAGCCGTGCCCAGTTTCAGGGCCTGGTGGAACAGGCGCTGGCGCATGCCCGTCGCCTCGGGGCCACCGATGCCGGTGCCGAAGCCTCCGAGGGATGCGGGCTGAGTGTGTCGGTGCGCAAGGGCGCGCTGGAAACCGTGGAGCGCAACCGTGACAAGTCACTCGGCGTCACGGTGTACCTGGGGCAGCGCCGCGGCAATGCGAGCACCTCGGATTTTTCGCAAGCGGCCATCGAGCGCACGGTGCAGGCGGCCTATGACATTGCACGCTTCACGGCAGAAGATCCGGCCGCAGGGTTGCCGGATGCGCAGGACATTGCACAGCACCAGCCCGACCTCGATTTGTTTCATCCCTGGAGCGTCACCAGCGAGCAGGCCGCCGAGTTGGCGCTGCGCTGCGAAGCGGCTGCATTTAGCACCGACCCGCGGATTCGCAACAGCGAAGGGGCCGGGGTATCGGCCCAGCAAAGCCATTTCTTCAGTGCCCACACGCGCGGTTTTGCAGGCGGCTATGCCAGCTCCCGACACAGCCTGTCGGTGGCCCCGATCGCGGGGGAGGGCGACGACATGCAGCGTGATGCCTGGTACACCTCCATGCGCTCGGCCGATGAGATGGCCTTGCCCGAAGACGTGGGCCGTTATGCGGCCGAGCGTGCACTCAGCCGTTTGAACGCCCGCAAGATTCCCACCACCGAATGCCCGGTGCTGTTCGAGTCCACGCTGGCCGCAGGTTTGCTGGGTCATTTCGTTCAAGCGGTGAGCGGCGGATCGCTCTACCGCAAGAGCAGTTTTCTGGTGGGCTCGCTGGGCAAGAAGGTGTGGGCCAACCACATCGACATCGACGAGGACCCCTTCGTGGTGCGTGGCAAGGGCAGCGCACCCTTTGATGATGAGGGCGTGGTGACCCGCGCGCGCTCTGTGGTGGAGGGCGGTCGTGTGCAGGGTTACTTCCTGGGCAGCTACTCGGCGCGCAAGCTGGGTATGGCCACCACGGGCAACGCGGGCGGATCGCACAACCTCGTGCTGCGCTCGCGTCACACACAAGCCCGCGACGATTTGAACGAGATGCTGCGCAAACTGGGTACCGGCCTTTTTGTCATCGAGTTGATGGGGCAGGGGGTGAACTACGTGACCGGTGACTACTCGCGCGGCGCGAGTGGTTTCTGGGTGGAGAACGGCGAGATCGCCTTCCCCGTGCAGGAGATCACCATCGCGGGCAGTCTGCCGCGCATGTTCAAGGGCGTGCAGGCCGTGGGAGCGGATGCCTACAACTACGGCGCCAAGACGGTGGGCTCGATGCTGATCGACCGCATGAAGGTGGCCGGGGCCTGAGTCGACCGCTGATGGTCGACCGCAGCGGCTTCTTGCCTCAACCCGCCAGCGCGGCCTTGACGGCGGCACTCACCAGGCCCATGTCGGCCTTGCCAGCCAGTTGTGCCTTGACGGCGCCCATCACCTTGCCCATGTCGCCCGGGCCCGTGGCGCCCACCGAGGTCACGATGGCTTTGACGGCCGCCTGAATTTCCTCAGGGCTCAGACGCTGGGGCAGGTAGACCTCCAGCACGGCGATTTCGGCTTGCTCGATGTCAGCGAGATCTTGTCGGGCGGCCTGGACATAGGCGGCGACCGAATCCTTGCGCTGCTTGATCAGTTTGTCGACGATGGCGATCACGGCGGTGTCGTCCAGCGTCACGCGCTCATCGACTTCCTTTTGCTTCATCGCCGCCTGCAGCAGGCGGATGGTGCCCAGGCGTGCCGTGTCCTTGGCGCGCATGGCGTTTTTCATGTCGTCGGTGATGCGTTCTTTGAGGGTCATGGGAAGGTCCAGTCCAAAAAACAAGGGCCCGCGCGGGAGAACCCGGGCGAGCCTGTGGGCAAAGCCGTGGCGATCAGTACAACTTCTTGGGAAGCTGCATGCTGCGAACGCGCTTGTAGTGGCGTTTCACAGCGGCGGCTTTCTTGCGCTTGCGCTCAGCCGTGGGCTTCTCGTAGAACTCGCGGGCACGCAAGTCGGTGAGCAGGCCCAGTTTCTCGATGGTGCGCTTGAAGCGACGCAGAGCAACGTCGAAAGGCTCGTTTTCTTTAACGCGAATGGTGGTCATTGACGAATCGTGAATGAGTGTGCGTGCGGGTGGTGCATCAGAAGATCGGGCTGTTGCAGCCTGCGCGCGGTGGTCCCCAACTGAACAAGTTTCCAGCCGTTGGGGTTGGCCGGCAAAACGGCGATTATAGCCTGTTCAGCGACGCTGCCAGGGCCTGGGCGCAGGCATGGGCGCTCGCCCAGGCCCACTGGAAGTTGTAGCCCCCCAGCCAGCCGGTGATGTCCACCACCTCGCCGATGAAATACAGGCCGGGTTGGCGCGACTCCAGGGTCTGCTGGGACAGCATGCGGGTGGAGACGCCGCCGGCCGTCACCTCGGCCTTTTTGTAGCCCTCTGTGCCGCCGGGCTTTACTGACCAGTTGGTCAATTGCTGAGCCAGATCTTCCAGGGCCCGGTCGGGGATGTCTGCCAGGGGCCGTTGCCAGACCGACTGACCTTGGGTCCACAGGTCGGCCAGGCGGCTGGGAAACCACTGGGTGAGCTCATTGTCGAGTCGGCGTTTGGAGCTCATTTTGAGCCGCTTGAGCTCGCTGGCCAGGTCGTGGCCCGGCGCCAGGTTGATGTGCAGGTCTTGTCCGGCTTGCCAGTAGCTGGAGATTTGCAGCACCGCGGGGCCCGACAGGCCCCGATGGGTGAACAGCAGGTCCTCGTCGAAATGGGGCGGTGACTCGCCTCGGCGCGGGCCTTTGGCGCGGGGGGAGCCGTCGGGTGGACCCCAGGGGCCCAGTCCAATATCGACGGGCAGCGACAGGCCCGCGAGCGCCGCGAAGGGCGCCCAGACGGCGGAGTCAAAGGTCAGCGGCACCAAGGCCGGGCGGGTGGGGACCACCTCGAGCTGAAACTGTTGGGCCAGCCGGTACCCCAGGTCGCTGGCCCCGATCTGCGGGATGGAAAGCCCCCCGGTGGCCACCACCACGGCCCGAGCGCGCACGGGGCCGCGGTCGGTGTCGGCCTCGTAGTAGGCCTCGGCCTGGTCATGAAAGCGCAGGCTCTTGAGGCCGCAGGGTTGCCAGTGGTGAACATGCCCACCGGCCGCCCCTGACTCGCATTCCCGCAGCAACACATCGATCAGGTCTTGTGACGAGCGGTCGCAAAACAGTTGGCCCTTGTGTTTTTCGTGAAAGGGCACACGGTGCTGCTGCAGCAGCGCGATGAAATCAGCCGGGGTGTAGCGTGACAATGCACTGCGGCTGAAGGCGGGGTTCTCGCCCAGGAAATGCCGGTGCGGCTGGCGTATGTCCAGATCGCGGTTGGTGAAGTTGCTGCGCCCGCCGCCGGAGATGCGGATTTTTTCAGCCACTTTGCTGGCGTGGTCGAGCAACACCACTTGCAAGCCGCGTTGCGCAGCCACGCCGGCACAAAAGAGGCCAGCCGCACCAGCGCCCACGATCAGCACATCCGCCGTGGTGGTCATGCGATGAAGCGCTCGATCAACTCAGCCACTTGTGCGGGTTGGTCGTGGTGCAGCATGTGCCCGGCGTCGGTCACATGGCCCATCTGCAGTTGCGACACGGATGTCAGTCGCTGGTGAAATTCGTCCAGGGTGTAAGCCCCTTTCCACCACTCGTCGATGCTGTTGTCGCTGGCTTCCACCACCAGGGTGGGCGCGGTGATGCGCTTGAAGAGGGCATCGACTTCTTCCACGCGGTAGAGCGTGGCGTTGATGATTTTGTGCGCCGAGTGGCCCAGGATGCGCCATTGCCCTTGTGCGTCCTGATCGGCCCATTCGCCGGCCAGCCACTCGGCTTTGTCTGGCGACAGGCGCGGATTGGTTTTGCGCAGGCGTTGCGCCACAGCTTCGAGGTCGGGGTAGGCGCGCAGGTCCAGCTCGTCACGGTGGAACTGTTTGAGTTGGCCGATCCATTTGGCGTAGCGCCCCGGCGCTTGCGCCGGCTGGGTGCGCGCCATGCCAAAGCCCTCGAGGTTGATCAGGCGTCGCACCCGCTCGGGGAAGATGCCGGCGTATTGCATCACCACATTGCCGCCCATGCTGTGGCCCAGAAGATCGACCGGGGCATGGGGGGAATAGTGGTCCAGCAGGAAGTCCAGGTCGGCCAGGTAGTCGGGGAACCAGAAATGGTCGGTATCTGGGGTGTGGGTGCGGCCATAGCCACGCCAGTCGGGGGCAATCACCCAGCGCTCCTGGCGCAGGGCGTCGACCACGAACTGGAACGAGGCCGACACGTCCATCCAGCCGTGCATCAGGAACAGCGGTGCCTGGCCGGGCTGGGGATGGCCCCACAGGCGCACGTGGTAGTTCAGCTGGCGGATGGGGACAAACTCGCAACGCGAGGGCTTCTTCACTTGGTACATTTCCAGCATCATAAGGAGATTGACCGTGGCCCAGCGACCCCAGCGTGATGACTACCCCGCCATGCACCGCCAGTTCCGTTGGCAGGTGCCGCGTCAGTTCAACATGGCCGAGGTCTGCATGCGGCGCTGGGCGGCGTCCCCCGCCACTGCGCGTCGCACCGCCATCATCGAGCATCGCGCTGCAGGTCCGGGCCAACGGTACACCTACGCACAGTTGCAACAGGCCGCCGATGCCTTGAGCCATGCCTTGCTGTCGCTGGGGGTGCAGCGCGGTGACCGGGTGGCGATTGTGCTGCCGCAACGCTTCGAGACAGCGGTGTCCTACATGGCGGTGTTGCAGATCGGGGCGGTGGCGATGCCGCTGTCGCAATTGTTCGGCCCCGACGCGCTGGCCTATCGGCTGCAAGACAGTGGCACGGTACTCGCCCTGGTGGACGCCTCCACGGTGGACGCCCTGCGGAGTGCACGGGCAAGTGCCCCGACCTTGCGGCATCTGGTGGGAGTGGGCGAGGTGGCTGCTCGATGCGATCACGGATTCGAGGCATTGCTGGAACTCGGACGCGCCTTCATGGCACCTGCTCGCCGAGGGCGAGCCGCGCGTGCGCAGCCGCGAAGCGACAGCCCGAACGGCCCGCAACGCGGTGTACGCTGGGCGGTCCCCGCGCGCACACAAGCCGACGACCCGGCTGTGCTGATTTACACCAGCGGCACCACCGGCCCCCCCAAAGGCGCGCTGATTCCCCACCGCGCCTTGATCGGCAACCTGACCGGCTTTGTGTGCAGCCAGAACTGGTTTGGCTTTGACCCCTCGGGGCGCCAGCCGGGCAAGAGCCAGGCCGTGTTCTGGTCGCCCGCGGATTGGGCCTGGACCGGCGGGTTGATGGACGCCTTGCTGCCCACCCTGTACTTTGGTCGCCCCATCGTGGCCTGGGCGGGGCGCTTCAGTCCTGAGCTGGCGTTCACCGTGCTGCAGCAGCATCGCGTGACCCACACCTTTTTGTTTCCCACTGCCCTCAAGGCCATGATGAAGGCCTACCCCACCCCGCGCACGCAGTTTCGTTTGCACCTCCAGGGCCTGATGAGCGCGGGTGAGGCGGTGGGCGACGCGGTGTTTGGCTATTGCCAGGACCAACTGGGCGTGACCGTGAACGAGATGTTCGGCCAGACCGAGATCAACTACATCGTGGGCAATTGCGCCATGAATGGCCGCAGCCGCCATGGCGTGGGTTGGCCTGCGCGTCCCGGCAGCATGGGCCGGCCGTACCCCGGGCACCGGGTGGCGGTGATTGACGACCAGGGTCAGGAGTGCCCCGTGGGTGTGCCAGGCGATGTGGCGCTGCATCGGCAGGATGTGCACGGACACCCCGACCCGATATTTTTCCTGGGGTACTGGAACAACCCGCGCTCCACGGCCGCCAAGTTCACCGGCGACTGGTGCCGAACGGGCGATCTGGCCGTGCGCGATGCCGACGGCTACCTCTGGTACCAGGGACGGGCAGACGACGTGTTCAAGGCGGCAGGGTACCGCATTGGTCCCAGCGAAGTGGAGAACTGCCTGGTCAAGCACCCGGCGGTGGCGAACGCGGCGGTGGTGCCCAAGCCCGACCCGGAGCGCGGCGCGCTGGTCAAGGCCTACGTGGTGCTGGCACCCGGTTACCAGGCCTCTACGCAACTCATTGACGACTTGCAGCAGCATGTGCGCGGCAAGCTCGCGCCCTACGAATACCCCAAGGAGATCGAGTTCATCGCCGAACTGCCCATGACCACCACCGGCAAGGTGCAACGTCGGGTACTGCGCTTGCAAGAGGAAGAGCGGGCGCGACAGCGACAGGCTTGAGGGGGCCTCTGGCGGGGGGGTATGTCAGCCTGAGCGCCGCCGCCCCCTCTCCCGGTGGCCAGCCAGCAGGACCAGCCAGGGTCTTACACTACCTGCTCGCCATGTCTGGGTAAGCCGGGCCGTGGTGGTCTTGTTTCAGGAAAGCGCGCATGCTCTCACTCGTGCTGGCCACGTTGGTGGCCTATCTCATCGGGTCCTTGTCCTTTGCTGTCATCATCAGCCGCGTGATGGGGCTGGACGACCCCCGCTCGTATGGCAGCCAGAACCCGGGCGCGACCAATGTGTTGCGCTCGGGCAATCGCAAGGCTGCTTTGTTGACGCTGTTGTTTGATGCGCTCAAGGGCTGGTTTCCGGTGTTTCTGGTCCAGGTGTATGGTGAGCGCTGGGAACTGCCGCAGGGCACGCTGGCCCTGGTGGCCTTGGGCGCGTTTGTTGGCCATCTGTGGCCCGTGTTCTTCCGCTTCGTGGGCGGCAAAGGGGTGGCGACGGCTGCCGGCGTGCTGTTTGGCTTGAATGGGTGGCTGGGGTTGGCCACCATGGCCACCTGGTTGATCGTCGCCTTGTTCAGTCGGTATTCGTCCCTGGCGGCGCTGGCCGCCGCTATCTTTGCGCCGGCCTACTATTGGTTGGGTGGAGACTTGGTCTGGCCTTTGGACCGAGGCGTCTTGATCGCTGTGTCCGTGATGAGCGCCTTGCTGTTGTGGCGCCACCGGCTCAACATCACTCGACTGCTGGCGGGTCAGGAATCGCGCATCGGGCAGAAATCGAGCCCGTGAGGGCCGCCGACCCACATCAGCCCACAGACAGCATCAGCAGCCAGTCGTCCGACTGAGCGCGTCAGTCGCGGAAGTTGTTGAAGCTCAGCGGCAACTGAGTGAGTTCCTTGCGGATCAGCGCCATCGCGGCTTGCAGGTCGTCGCGTTTGGCGCCCGTCACCCGCACGGCATCGCCTTGAATGGCGGCTTGCACCTTGAGCTTGCTGTCCTTGATGAGGCGCTGGATTTTTTTCGAGGTCTCGGTGTCGATGCCGTTGCGAACTTCCACGGCCTGCTTGACCTTGTCGCCGCCTATCTTTTGCACATCGCCCGGATCGAGGTAGCGCACATCCACATTGCGCTTCGTGAGCTTGTTGCGCAGGATGTCCTCCACCTGCACCAGTTGGAACTCGGCGTCGCCAAAGAGGGTGATGGTCTTGTCTTTGAGTTCCAGGGCGGCCGAGGTGCCCTTGAAGTCAAAACGCGTGGCAATTTCCTTGGCGGCGTTTTCAACCGCGTTCTTGACTTCGACCAGATTGGCTTCGCAGACGGTGTCAAAAGAGGGCATGGCGGTGGCACTCATGAAGTGGGTGGAATGCGACAATTGTCCCATGAAGGTCGAGCACAACCTCTCCCTGCAACCCTACAACACGTTCGGGATTTTGGCCCGCGCGCAGCGTCTGGTGCGCATCCGTGAAGAGGCCGACGTGCGGGCCGTCCTGGCCGACCCGGAGTTGGCCGGTCTGGAGCGGCTGGTGCTGGGGGGCGGCAGCAACATCGTGCTGACCGGTGACCTGCGCGGGCTGGTGCTCAAGGTGGAGGTGCCCGGCATGCGGCTGGTCGACGAAGACGACCGCTCGTGGGTCATAGAGGCGGGCGCGGGCGAATCCTGGCACCAGCTGGTCGCCTGGACTCTGGCGCAAGGCTACCCTGGGCTGGAGAACCTGGCCTTGATACCTGGCACGGTGGGGGCTTCACCGGTGCAAAACATCGGGGCCTACGGAGTGGAGTTGCAGGACCGCTTTGAATCGCTGGACGCGGTCGATTTGCGGGACGGTCGCTTGTTGCGGCTGGACTCGGCGGCCTGCGCCTTTGGCTACCGTGACTCCATCTTCAAGCACGGGCCGAACCAGGCACAGGGCGGCTCGCGCGACATGGGACTGGCCGGACGCGTGCTCATCACCCGTGTGCGACTGCGTCTGCCCAAGCGCTGGCGGGCGGACCTGGGCTACCTGGACCTGGAGCGGCGCAGTGCCGAGACCGGCATTGCCGACCCCACCCCACAACAGGTGTTTGACTGGGTGTGTGACATCCGCCGCCACAAGCTGCCCGACCCGGCCCGGATTGGCAACGCGGGCAGTTTTTTCAAGAACCCCACGGTCACGCCCGAGCAGTGTGCCGACATCATTGGGCGCGAACCCAAGGTGGTGCACTACCCCATGCCCGACGGCAGCGTCAAATTGGCCGCCGGCTGGTTGATCGATGCGTGCGGCTGGAAGGGCAAGTCGGTGGGGCGCGCCGGGGTGTACGAAAAACAGGCGCTCGTGCTGGTCAACCGGGGCGGGGCCGCCGACCCGTGCACGGGCGGCGAGGTGGTGACGCTGGCCAAGGCCATCCAGACCAGTGTCTATGAGCGGTTTGGAATCCGGCTCGAACCAGAACCCGTGGTGATCTGACGCGTCAAATCAGGCTTAGCGCATAAGGCAGACTGAACACGCCCAGCAAGGTGGAGAGCGTGACCAGCCCGGCGACATAGCCGCCGTCGTAGCCCATGCGAGACGCCAGCACGTAGCAACTGGCTGCGGTGGGCATGGCTGAAAAAATCAGCAGCACCTGCGTTTGCACCGGATCCAGCCCGAACACGCGCGCCATCACCCAGGCCACCAACGGACTCAGCAGGTGACGGATCGACAGCAGCCCCACGCTCAGCACACGATCTTGCCCGAGTTGACGCAATTGCAAGCCCGCGCCAGCCGCCATCAACCCCAGCGCAATGGACGAACCCCCGATGCGTGCCACAGTTGGCTCCAACCACTCGGGAATCTGCAGACCGCACAGATTGACCACCAGGCCCGACGTGGTGGCCACCACCAGCGGGTTGCGCAGCAATTCCTGAAAAAAACTGCGTTGGCTGTGGCGTGCCATGGGCCACACGGCGGCAAAGTTGAACATGGGCACGCACACGCCGATCAGCACGGCCATCTGCAGCAACCCGGCCGACCCACTCAGTCGATCCACCATGGCCAGGGCGATGAAGGAGTTGAAACGAAAGCCCACCTGCGTGGCCCCGGCGTGTTGTCGGGCATCGATGTGCTGTCGCACCCAGGGAAGGTAGGGCAGGGCGTACGACAGCGCGATGCCAGTCAGCCCCAGGCTCAGCCCCGCCCCCATCATGATCGAGGCGCTGCCCATGGACAGAGGAGCCCTCACCAATGAATGAAACAACAGCGTGGGGAAGAGAAAAAAATAGACCACCGCATCGACCTGTTGCCACACAGAACGGTTCAACCCGGTGTAACGACACACCAGATACCCGCACAGAATGAGGGAGAAATCGGGGAACAGAAGCTGAGCGTAATTCACGGGGTGAAGCATACTGCGAGTTGTGGAGCTCACCCGGTTGTCACGGGGTGCCTGCGTAGAATGGGCGACAGGGCGCTGATGACCTTGCGCCTGTTGAATTTGACGAGGGAGGATGTATGCAAAAACAACACACCGTGTATCGTGGTCTGGGCGCTCGACGCGCTCTTGTGGCGTTGGCGGCCGCCCTGGCTGCTGGGGCCGCGCCCCTGGCGTTGGCACAGGGGTACCCCACCAAGCCCATCAAGCTGCAGGTGCCCTTTGCGCCGGGCGGCACCACCGACATCATCGCCCGTGTGCTGGCCGATCCGCTGAGCAAGGCGTTGGGCCAGTCCGTGGTGGTGGAGAACAAAGCCGGTGGGGGTGGGGTGATCGGGGCCCAGGAAACTGCGCGCGCCGCGCCGGATGGTTACTCACTGGGCATGGCCACGGTGTCCACCACCGCGGCCAATCCGGCCATCAACCCCAAGATTCCCTACAACGTGATGACCGACTTCACGCCCATCATCAACGTGGCGGCCACCCCCAACATCCTCGCCGTGCATCCGTCGTTCCCGGGCAAGGACTACAAGAGCTTCTTGGAAGAGGTCAAGCGCTCACCCGGTCGCTATTCCTACTCGTCGTCGGGCACGGGCGGCATCGGCCATTTGCAGACCGAGTTGTTCAAGAGCCTGGCGGGTGTGTTCATCACGCACATTCCCTACCGCGGCGCTGGCCCCGCCTTGAATGACACCGTGGCCGGTCAGGTGCCCATGATTTTTGACAACCTGCCCTCGGCACTGCCCTTCATCAAGGACAACCGGCTGGTCCCCATCGTGGTGGCGGCCCCGCAGCGCCTGGCGGTCTTGCCCCAGGTGCCCACCTTCAAGGAGGTGGGCCTGGAGCCGGTGAACCGCATGGCCTACTACGGCATCTATGGCCCCAAAGGTCTGCCGCGCGAGGTGGTGGACAAGATCAACGCCGGTGTCCGCAAGGCCCTGGAAGACCCGGCGGTGCGCAAGCGCATCGAGGACACGGGCTCCTTGATTGTGGCCAACACGCCGGAGCAATTTGCGGCGCAAATGAAGGCCGAGTTCGACGTGTACAAAAAGGTGGTCGAGACGCAGAAACTGCGGCTCGACTGACACGCCTGACCATGCCCGGCTCTGGCTTGTGGTGGGCACCGTCAGGGCGGCGCTTGCCGTGCGCCGGGTCTGTTAGTGGTGACCATGGCTGATCCCGCGGGCAGCGAGCCCTCCTCCATCATCGATCGCTTTGTCGAGGCCTTGTGGCTGGAGGATGGCTTGTCGGCCAACACACTCGCGGCCTATCGCCGTGACCTTGAAGGACTCCAAGCCTGGTTGAGCCCGCGCGGCGTTCAACTGTTGCAGTTGGACGAACCCGTGCTCCAGGGCTACTTTGCCGAACGCCATGGGGACACGCGTGCCACCACCGCCAATCGCCGTCTCACGGTGTTCCGTCGATTTTTCCGCTGGGCCTTGCGTGAGCAGTGGGTTCGGGCGGACCCCACGCTCAAGTTGTTGTCGGCCAAGCAAGCCTTGCGTGTGCCCCACACATTGACGGAAGACCAGGTGTCGGCCTTGCTGGCCGCGCCGAAGGTGGAGACACCGCTGGGTCTGCGCGACCGCACCATGCTGGAGTTGATGTACGCCAGCGGATTGCGGGTCAGCGAGCTGGTGGGCTTGCAGCTGTTCCAGATCGGTTTGCAAGACGGTGTGTTGCGTGTCATGGGCAAAGGCAGCAAGGAGCGCCTGGTGCCATTTGGTCAGGAGGCGGGCGAATGGCTGCAACGCTACCTGGCACAAGTCCGTCCGGTCTTGTTGTCAGGGCAGCAGCACGATGCCGTGTTTGTGACGCAGCGTGGCGCCCAAGCAGGCCGTGCGATGACACGCATCATGTTCTGGAGTCTGGTGCGCAAGTATGCGCGGCAGGCCGATATCCGGGTCTCGTTGTCGCCGCACACGCTGCGGCATGCCTTTGCCACCCACCTGTTGAACCACGGCGCTGATTTGCGCGCAGTGCAACTGCTGTTGGGGCACGCGGACATTTCGACGACCACCATCTACACCCACGTGGCGCGCGAGCGCCTGCAGGCCTTGCATGCGCAGCATCATCCCAGAGGCTGACACTCGCGCGGGGTGCTGAGGACTGGCCGGTCAGTGGGACTCGGCAACGCCGTCGGACGACAGGAAGGCGATTTCTTGGGCACTGAATCCGGCGGCCTCACGGGCTTCGGTATTGAAGGGGGGGCGCAGGCGCGGCGCGCTGTGCATTCGAACCAGACGTCGGTAATGCGCCACCGGGTCCAGTCCTTGCTGATGGCACAGCCAGCGGTACCAGCGGTTGCCGATGTCGACATGGCCAATCTCGTCGCGCAGGATCACGTCCAGGCACGCCACCAACTGCAGGGCATCGGGTGTGTTCACCTGGCGCAATCGCGCCTGGATCAAGGGCGTGGCATCGAGCCCGCGGGCTTCGAGCGTGCGTGGCACCAGGGCCATGCGGGCCACCACGTCATGCTCTGTGCGCGTGCACATCAGCCACAGGCCATCATGCGCCTCAAAGTCGCCGTAGCGGTGTCCCAGCGACTGCAAATGGCGATGCAGCATGTCAAAGTGACAGGCTTCTTCCTGCGCAACAAGCAACCAGTCGCGGTAGTAGTCGGGCGGCATGCCAGCAAAACGCCAGAGGGCGTCCAGCGCCAGGTTGATCGCATTGAATTCGATGTGACAGACCGCATGCACCAGGGCGGCACGTCCTGCGAGCGTGAAGGGCGAGCGTTGTGGCACTTCTTTTGGCGCTACCAATCGTGGCAGGGCGGGTCGACCTGGTAGCGGACCGGTGGCCTGAGCCGACGTGAGTGTGCCCTGGGTGTCGAGGTCCAAGTCGGCCCGTGCCAGCCACATGGCTTGCATGGCCTCGACTTTCTGCGTGGGGTCGGACACACACAAAACCCTCAGAGCCTGTTCGCGAAGTTCCATCCGTACAATTGTAGGTTTATGACCTGCAGGACTGCTGTGACTGGCGTAGCAGGTGTCAATGATTCCGTGAACGGAAAGGTTCATCATGGCTGTGTACTCCCTCGATCACATCACCCCGCAGGTGGATGCCTCGGCCTGGGTGGCCGAGAGCGCCGAGGTGATGGGCAATGTCGTGCTCGAAGCCGACAGCAGCGTGTGGTTCAATGCGGTGCTCCGTGGTGACAACGAACCTATCCGCATCGGTCGCGGAAGCAACATCCAGGACGGCAGCGTGTTGCACAGTGACCTTGGCCAACCCCTCACCCTGGGGCAAAACGTCACGGTGGGACACCAGGTCATGCTGCATGGGTGCACCATCGGCGACGAATCGCTGATCGGCATAGGGGCGGTGGTGCTCAACGGGGCGCGCATTGGCAAGAACTGCCTGGTGGGAGCGGGTTCACTGGTCACCGAGGGCAAGGAGTTTCCGGACGGTTCCATGATCATCGGCAGCCCGGCCAAGGCTGTGCGTGAACTCACCCCCGAGCAAATCGAAGGACTGCGTCGTAGCGCCCTGGGCTATCAGGCCAATGCGCGTCGTTTTCGCACCGGGCTCAAGCGTGTGGATGACTGTTGCGCACCGGGCCACGGTGATGCGGGCTGAGACCCTGCGTCAGTGCGGATTCATGGCTCTGTCAGCGGCTGGCTCCCTTCATGTCTGAATTGCACACCTTTTTGTTCGAAGGCCTTCCGGTTCGCGGCATGCTGGTGCGCATCACAGGTGCCTGGCAGGAGATTCTGCGCCGTCGCGCCGAACACCCGGAAACCGGTGCCTACGCGCCTGCGGTGCGAGACCTCCTGGGCGAGATGACCGCCGCGGCCGTGCTGATGCAGGGCAACATCAAATTCAATGGGGCCTTGGTGCTGCAGGTGTTTGGCGATGGTCCGCTGAAACTGGCGGTGGTGGAGGTGCAATCGGACTTGCAATTGCGTGCCACCGCCAAGCAGATGGACACCTTGCCCGATGGTGCGACGCTCTCTGCGATGGTCAACCAGAACCGGGGGGGGCGGTGTGCCATCACGCTGGATCCGCAAGACCGTCAACCGGGTCAGCAACCCTACCAGGGCATCGTGCCGCTCTGGGACGATCACGGGCAACCGCTCGAGAGCTTTCAGTCCGTGCTGGAGCATTACATGCTGCAAAGCGAGCAACTCGACACCACGTTGGTGCTGGCCGCCAATGGCGAGGTGGCGGCAGGGTTGCTCATCCAACGCTTGCCGGTGCAGGGGGAGGGCAACCTTTCTGCAAGGGCCACGCGCGCCGATGAGGACGAGATTGGTCGCAACGAGGACTACCGCCGCATCGCCATGCTGGCGTCGAGTCTGCAAAAGAAAGAATTGCTGACGCTGGATGTGGACACTGTTTTGCGGCGTCTCTTCTGGCAAGAGCCCCTGCAACGTTTCCAGCCCAAGGTGGGGTTGGAGGGCCCTCGCTTTGCCTGCCGCTGCAGCCGAGAGCGGGTGAGCCACATGATCCGTGGCCTCGGGCGTGAGGAGGCCGAGAGCATTCTCACCGAGCGTGAAGATATTGAAGTCGGCTGCGACTTTTGCGGGCGTCAGTACCGCTTTGACGCGGTGGACGCCGCCGAACTCTTCACCTCGGTACCACCGACGCCGGGCACCTCGTCGTTGCACTGAGCCACCGACTTGTTGACCAGACGTCTGAACAAGCGGTGCTCACACTCGGGGTCGCTGCATTTCTCACACACGCCCTGCCAGCGCTGCGCGATTTCGGTGCGCAAGGGCCAGGGGCTGTGCCCGGTGGTGCGGTGCAGGTGATGTCCAATCGCCCATTGCAAGTCTTGCAAGAGACCTTCGCCGGAGGGGTGAATGACTTGAAAGCCTTGCCGACTCGACACCAGAACCTGGCGCCAATCCACCTGGCCTGCGGGGGATGGCTCGATCAGCAACACGAGATCGTGGGCCCCGAGCGTGGACCAGGGCGGCGGGTGCTTGACATCCTCGCACCAGATCCACTGCACGGATGTGTCGAGGGCGCTGGACAGGGCCGCCATGACATCGGCCCCCGCATCCCCTGGCTGTCCGAGCAGCACCAGCCTCACGGCATCACCGGCTGAGTTGCACGAAGATTTCGTTCGACTTGACCATGCCCACCTCCCGACGGGCACGCTCCTCGATCATCTCTTTGCCTTCGCGCAAGTCGCGCAGCTCGGCCATGAGACGCTGGTTGGCTACCTGCGCTTGCTGGTTCTCCTGGCGCTGTTGGGCGAGTAGCTGCTGTTGCCGCATCACATCCGGGACGCTGCCACGGCCAATCCACAGCTGGCTTTGCAACACCAGCAGCAAGCCCAGCAGGATCCAGGTGAGGGAGCGACTCATGTCAGCGACTCAGGCGGTGTTCAGCGCAGGTTGTAGAACGCGTCGCGACCGGGGTAAGAGGCGATGTCGCCCAGGTCTTCCTCGATGCGCAACAACTGGTTGTACTTGGCCATGCGGTCGCTGCGGCTCATGGAGCCGGTCTTGATCTGACCAGCGTTGAGGCCCACGGCGATGTCGGCGATGGTGGAGTCCTCGGTTTCGCCCGAGCGGTGGCTGATCACCGCGGTGTAGCCCGCGCGTTTGGCCATTTCGATCGCTTCGAAGGTTTCGGTCAAGGTGCCGATCTGGTTGATCTTGATGAGGATCGAGTTGGCGATGTGCTTGTCGATGCCTTCTTTCAGAATCTTGGTGTTGGTGACAAAGAGGTCGTCGCCCACCAGTTGCACCTTCTCGCCCAGGCGTTCGGTCAGCAGTTTCCAGCCGTCCCAGTCGCCTTCGGCCATGCCGTCCTCGATGCTGATGATGGGGTACTTGTCGACCCAGGTGGCCAGCATGTCGGTCCAGGCAGCCGCGCTCAGCTTCAGGCCTTCGCCGTCCAGGTGGTACTCGCCGTCCTTGTAGAACTCGCTGGCGGCGCAGTCCAGCCCCAGGGCGATCTGCTCGCCCGCGGTGTAGCCGGCCTGGTCGATGGCTTCCAGAATCATCTGGATGGCCGCTTCGTGACCCGGCACGCTGGGGGCAAAGCCACCTTCGTCGCCCACGGCCACGCTCATGCCTTTGTCGTGGATGATTTTCTTGAGCGCATGGAACACCTCGGCGCCGTAGCGAATGGCTTCGCGAAAGCTCGGCGCGCCCACGGGGATGATCATGAACTCTTGCAGATCGAGGTTGTTGTTGGCGTGGGCGCCGCCGTTGATCACGTTCATCATCGGCACGGGCATTTGCATGCGCCCCATGCCGCCAAAGTAGCGGTACAGGGGCAGGCCAGACTCTTCGGCCGCCGCGCGCGCGACCGCCATGGACACGGCCAGCATGGCGTTGGCGCCCAGGCGGCTCTTGTTCTCGGTGCCGTCCAGGTCGATCAAGGTCTTGTCCAGAAAGGCCTGCTCGCTGGCGTCCAGGCCCAGCACGGCTTCAGAGATTTCGGTGTTGATGTGGTCGACGGCTTTCAACACGCCCTTGCCCAGGTAGCGGGCCTGGTCGCCATCACGCAGTTCAATCGCTTCGCGGCTGCCGGTGGAGGCACCCGAGGGCACGGCCGCACGACCCATGGTGCCACTTTCCAGCAGCACGTCGCACTCGACGGTGGGGTTGCCTCGGCTGTCCAGAATTTCGCGGCCGACGATGTCAACGATTGCACTCATGGTTCACTTTCTTCAATTAAAAAATCAGACGCCCTCGATCATCACCATGCGCATGATGCAGGCCTGAGCGCGCGCTTTGCGCGCCTCGGCGTATTCAGAGGAGTTGTAAAAAGTCTGGGCCGCGGCCTTGCTGGGGAATTTCAGGATGACCACGCGATCCGGAGTCCAGTCGCCTTCGATCACCTCCACCTCGCCACCGCGCACGCACACCTCGGCGCCATGGTTCTTCATGGCCAGAGACGACCACTTGCGGTATTCCTCGTATTGCACAGGATCGGTGACTTTGACGTTGGCGAAGATGTAGCAGCTGGACATGGGGGCTCTCAGTTGAAATCGTTTTCGAGTAGAGGGGACCGCTTGGTGACTGCATCGAGCGCCACCAGGGTTTCAAGCAAGGCCTTCATCTGGCGCAAGGGGACCGCATTGGGGCCGTCGCTCAGGGCTTGTGCTGGGTTGGGGTGCGTCTCCATGAAGAGGCCTGCGATACCCACGCCCACAGCGGCGCGGGCCAGCACCGGCACCATCTCGCGTTGACCACCCGAGCTGGTACCCAGGCCGCCAGGGAGTTGCACCGAGTGGGTGGCGTCAAACACCACCGGGGCGCCGGTCTGCCGCATCAGGGCGAGTGAGCGCATATCGCTCACCAGGTTGTTGTAGCCAAAACTCGCGCCACGCTCGCAGGCCATGAAGCGGTCTTCGCTCAGGCCGGCTTCACGCGCGGCATCGCGTGCTTTGGTGATCACCTGGATCATGTCGAGCGGGGCCAGGAACTGGCCTTTCTTGATGTTCACCGGCTTGCCGCATTGCGCCACGGCGCGGATGAAATCGGTCTGGCGACACAGGAAGGCCGGGGTTTGCAACACATCCACGACCGAGGCCACCGTGGGGATCTCGGCTTCGCTGTGGACATCGGTGAGTAGGGGCACTTGCAGCGTGCTGCGCACCTTGGCCAGAATTTCCAGCCCGCGTTCCATGCCCGGGCCACGAAAGCTGCTGCCGCTGGAGCGGTTGGCCTTGTCGTAGCTCGACTTGAAAATGAAGGGAATGCCCAGCGCCGAAGTGATCTCTTTCAGCGTGCCAGCCGTGTCCATCTGCAATTGCTCGGACTCGACCACGCAGGGGCCGGCGATCAGGAAGAAGCGATGTTCAATCCCCACATCGAAGCCGCACAGCTTCATGCCACGACCTTCAGTTTGGGTCGGTTGCTCTGGTGGCCCAGCGCGGCATGGATGTAGGCATTGAACAGTGGGTGACCGTCCCAGGGGGTCGATTTGAATTCGGGGTGGAACTGCACACCCATGTACCAGGGGTGCACGGTTTGTGGCAACTCGACAATCTCGGTGAGTTGTTCGCGCTGGGTGAGCGCGGAGATGACCAAACCAGCCGCGCGCAACTGGTCCAGGTAGTTCACGTTTGCCTCGTAGCGGTGGCGGTGACGCTCGGTCACCACGTCGCCATAAATCTGGTGGGCGAGGGTGCCCCGGGCCACGTCCGAGCTTTGCGCGCCCAGGCGCATGGTGCCGCCCAGGTTCGAGTTGGCGTTGCGGGTCTGGATGCTGCCGTCCGCGTCTTTCCACTCGGTGATGAGGGCAATGACGGGGTTAGGGCCCTCGGGCTCGAACTCGGTGCTGTTGGCGTCTTTCAGGCCGGCCACATGACGGGCGTACTCGATGGTGGCCACTTGCATGCCCAGGCAGATGCCCAGGTAAGGAATTTTGTGTTCGCGGGCGTAGCGGGCCGCGCAAATCTTGCCTTCGATGCCGCGCTTGCCAAATCCGCCAGGCACCAAAATGCCATCAAAGCGCGAGAGTTGCGCAACGTTACCGGGCTCCAGGGTCTCGGAGTCGATGTACTCGATCTTCACGCGGGCGTGGTTCTGCATCCCGGCATGACGCAAGGCTTCGTTGAGCGATTTGTAGCTGTCGGACAAGTCGACATACTTGCCGACCATGGCGATGTTGACTTCGCCCTGCGGGTGTTCCACTTCGTGCACCAAGGCGTCCCAGCGCGCCAGGTTGGCCGGCGGGGTGTTCAGGCGCAGCTTGTCGCAAATCAGGCCATCCAGGCCCTGCTCGTGCAGCATGCGGGGCACCTTGTAGATGGTGTCCACGTCCCACATCGAGATCACGCCCCACTCCGGTACATTGGAGAACAGCGAGATCTTGGCGCGCTCGTCCTCGGGGATCGGTCGGTCGGCCCGGCACAGCAGGGCATCGGCCTGGATGCCGATCTCGCGCAGCTTTTGGGCGGTGTGCTGGGTGGGCTTGGTTTTGAGTTCGCCGGCCGCAGCGATCCAGGGCACATAGCTCAGGTGCACAAAGGCGGTGTTGTTGGGCCCGAGCTTGAGGTTCATCTGGCGAGCCGCTTCCAGGAAAGGCAAGGACTCGATGTCACCCACCGTGCCGCCGATCTCCACAATGGCCACGTCCACGGCGTGCGGTGTGTCCATGCCAGCGCCTCGGCGCACGAATTCCTGAATTTCGTTGGTGACGTGGGGAATGACCTGAACGGTTTTACCCAGGTAGTCACCTCGACGTTCCTTCTCCAGCACGCTCTGGTAGATCTGACCGGTGGTGAAGTTGTTGGACTTTTTCATGCGCGTCGTGATGAAGCGCTCGTAGTGGCCCAGGTCGAGATCGGTCTCGGCACCGTCGTCGGTGACAAACACTTCGCCGTGCTGGAAGGGGGACATCGTGCCCGGATCGACGTTGATATACGGATCGAGCTTGATGAGAGTGACTTTGAGGCCCCGCGATTCAAGAATCGCTGCGAGGGAGGCTGAGGCGATTCCCTTGCCCAGGGAAGACACCACACCGCCAGTGACGAAGACAAATTTGGTCATGCCTGTTCGGGAGGGCCAGCTCCCGGGAGGTGGTAAAGTGAAATTATAGGGGCTCCGTTACAGGGTTTTATGAACGAATTGCAGAACAAGCGGATCCTGCTCGGATTGAGCGGGGGCATCGCGTGCTACAAGGCGGCGGAACTGTGCCGTGCCCTGGTCAAGGCCGGGGCCCAGGTGCAGGTGGTCATGACCGAGGCCGCCACCCATTTCATCACCCCGGTGACCCTGCAGGCCTTGTCCAACCGCGAGGTGTTCACCTCCCAGTGGGACGACCGTCCGGCCAACAACATGGCCCATATCGAGCTGGGGCGGGAGGTCGATGCCATCCTGGTGGCTCCCGCCAGCGCCGATTTCATGGCCAAACTGCTCCATGGCCGCGCCGACGACCTGCTGAGCCTGACCTGCCTGGCGCGGCCGCTGCAACAGGTGCCCCTCATCCTGGCGCCGGCCATGAACCGTGAGATGTGGGCCCACCCCGCGACCCAGCGCAATGTGCAGCAACTCAAGGCTGACGGCACGGTGGTGCTGGACGTGGGCCAGGGTGACCAGGCCTGCGGCGAGGTGGGAGACGGCCGCATGCTCGAGCCCGATGAGATCCTGGACGATGTGATCGCCCTGTTCCAGCCCAAGCGGCTGCAAGGGCGCACCGTGCTCGTGACGGCGGGCCCCACGTATGAGGCTTTAGACCCGGTGCGGGGTATCACCAACCTCTCCAGCGGCAAGATGGGATTTGCCATCGCCCGCGCTGCCCGTGAAGCGGGGGCGCAGGTGGTGCTCGTGGCCGGGCCGGTGTCGCTGCCCACCCCCCGAGGGGTACGCCGGGTGGACGTGCGCTCCGCCCTGCAAATGCAGGCGGCCGTTCAGGCCGAGGTGGCGCAGGCCGATGTGTTGGTGGCCACCGCCGCGGTGGCAGACTGGCGCCCGTCCCACGCCAGCGATGAAAAGATCAAGAAAGACGGCAGCGGCAAAACGCCCACCCTCAACTTCACCGAAAACCCCGACATCCTGGCCGGTGTCGCGAGCAGCGAACGCGCCCGCAACGGCCAACTCTTTTGTGTCGGCTTTGCTGCCGAGAGCCATGACCTGCTGAGCAACGCCCAGGCCAAGCGACAGCGCAAGGGTGTGCCGCTGCTGGCGGGCAACATCGGCCCGGCCACCTTTGGTCAGGACGACAACGCCTTGCTGCTGATCGATGCCCACGGCACGCTCGAGTTGCCGCATGCCTCCAAGCTCACGCTGGCACGGCAATTGGTGGAACAGATTGCGCAGCGATTGCCAAAGCTCACTTAGGTGCCCTTGATGGAGGGGGAGGGGCGCACCACGGTCGTGTTCCCAGCCCTGGCCTGTTGTCCTTGAAAGCCTTGCCATGAAGATCGACGTCAAAGTCCTCGACCCCCGTTTGCAGTCCCAACTGCCCACCTATGCCACGCCGGGCAGTGCCGGTCTGGATTTGCGTGCGTGTCTGGATGCGCCGCTAACCCTGGCACCCAATGCCTGGCAACTCGTGCCCACCGGCATGGCCATCCACCTGGCCGATCCTGGCTATGCGGCGCTCATCCTGCCGCGCTCGGGCCTGGGTCACAAGCACGGCATTGTGCTGGGAAACCTGGTGGGTCTGATTGACAGCGACTACCAGGGCCAGTTGATGGTGAGTGCCTGGAACCGCAGCAGCACGGCCTTCACCATCGAGCCGATGGAGCGCATTGCGCAGTTGATGATCGTGCCCGTGGTGCAGGCGCAATTCAACCTGGTGAACGAATTTGCCCAGGCGAGTGAGCGCGGCGATGGGGGCTACGGGTCGACCGGCAAGGCTTGATGCCGCCGCTCGTCAATCGGCCTGAATCTGGAAAAAGCCCGAACCGGTCGAGCCACGGGCGGTTTCTTCCTCGGACGCCTCGCGCACCGATGCCACCTGGAGCGACAACCGCAAGCCAATGCCCGCCAGCGGGTGATTGCCATCCAGCACCACATGCTCCGGGTAGATTTCGGTGACGGTGTACAAGCCCTGCAACGGAATGTCGGGGGAGCAACCGGCCGGCATCGCATGGCCGTCGAACGTCATGCCTTCTTCCAGTTCTGGCGGGAAGTGCTGGCGGCTTTCCAGAAACACCTGTTGCTCGTCGTAGTCCCCAAAGCCGTCCTCGGGTTCGATGTTCAGGTCAACCCGCGCACCGGGCTCGTGCCCTTGCAGCGCCTGTTCGATCACCGCCAGCAGGTCCTGCCCGCCCACCATGAATTCCACCGGTTCATCCAGGATGTCCAGGGTGTCGCCCAGGCTGTCTTTGAGGGTCCAGGTCAGTCCGACCACGCAATGTGAAGTGATGTTCATGGGGCAGAATTGTCTCAGTTTGGAGAAACCACATGATTCAACGCGCCCGATCCTCTGTCGCTGGCACCTCTGGCAAGGCCATGGGCAAGGCTGTGAAGCAGCCTGTTGTGCAAATGCCCATCGACTTGCTGGGCGGTCTGTCCCCTCGGCAATTCATGGCCGAATACTGGCAACGCAAGCCCTTGCTGGTGCGACAGGCCATCCCAGGCTTTGTGCCCTCGGTGACCCGGGACGATCTGTTCACCTTGGCCGCCCGTGAAGACGTGGAGTCGCGTTGTGTGGTGTCCGAGCGCGCAAAGGGGCAAGCCTGGACTTTGCGCCGTGGTCCCTTTGGCAAACGTTCTCTGCCCTCGGTGCGACAACCCGGCTGGAGCTTGCTGGTGCAGGGCGTGGACACCCTGCACGATGAGGTGGCCGCACTCAAGCAGGCGCTCCACTTCATTCCCTCGGCGCGGTTGGATGACGTCATGATCAGCTATGCGACCGAGGGTGGCGGGGTGGGGCCGCACTTTGACAGCTACGATGTGTTCTTGCTTCAGGCGCAGGGTCAGCGGCGCTGGCGAATCGGGCCGCAACGCGATCTGCGTCTGCGCGAAGACTTGCCTCTCAAAATCCTCTCGCATTTCAAGCCTGAAGTGGAGTGGGTGCTGGAGCCGGGTGATTTGCTGTACCTTCCCCCCCGTTATGCCCACGACGGCATCGCCATCGGGGAATGCATGACCTGGTCGATGGGGTTTCGGGCCCCGCGCCAAGACGAACTCGCTCACGAGTTGCTGGCCCGGTTGGCCGACCGCGCTGCGGATGAATTGCCCCCCACGATCTACCAGGACGCCGGGCAAGTGGCCACGACCCAACCCGCCAAGATGCCTGCCAACCTGCAATCCTTTGCGCGCTCGGCCGTTGAGGCCCTGCTGCATCAGCCGAAGCTCTTGGACCAGTGCTTGGGCGAGTACCTCACCGAACCCAAGCCCCAGGTCTGGTTCGATGCGCCGGCTTCTGCTCAGCGCTTGAAGCCCAGCGACGGCGTGAGGTTGGACCGGCGCAGCCAGATGCTGTACGACCGCTCGCACATCTACCTCAACGGTGAGAGCTGGCGGGCCGCGGGAGAGGATGCCCGCTGGATGCGCCGCTTGGCGGATGCTCGAGCGCTGTCGGCGGCAGAGTTGAGCCAGACGTCCGATGCGGTTCGACACCTGCTGTCGGACTGGTTGTCAGCGGGCTGGTTGCAGCGTGTGGCCATATCCACGAGGTTGACACAGCGCTGACAATACAAAGCAATGCAAATGGGTATTTACCCTATAATCAAGGGTTGAGTCGAAGGTACTCGAGAATTCCTCGGCTCGGTCACGGCGTTGCGTTGTGACAATCTCCGGAAATTGTTAATCCTCAAGGAAATGAAAATGAAAAAATCGCTCCTGCTGGCTACCCTGCTGGCTGCTGCTCTGGTCGCTTGTGGCAAAAAAGAAGCCCCGGCTCCGGCACCTGCTGCCGCTCCCGCTGCTGCTCCTGCGCCTGCCCCTGCACCTGCACCTGCTGCTGACGCTTCTGCTGCCCCGGCTGCCGCCCCTGCTGCTGCCCCGGCTGCCGCGCCTGCTGCTGCCCCGGCCGCTGGCAAGTAATTCGTTACAGCGTGCGATGAAAGCCACCCTCGGGTGGCTTTTTTCATGGCAACAAGGGTTTTAGACGTCGAACCAGTCAGACCCCTCGGCCTGGTGGGCCACCGCAACCTCGTGGGGTGAGCAACCGAGCACGCGGCTCAGTGCGGCCTGTGCCTGCTCGGGCGCGTTGTTGCGTTCACTCAAGTGCGCTGCAATGACCGTGCGCAAGTTGTCATGCAGCACCTGCGCCAACAACTCGGCCGCCTGCGCGTTGGAGAGGTGACCCAGGTCCCCCAGGATCCGACGCTTCAAAAAATCCGGGTAGTTCGATTGCCACACCCTGTCCGGTTCATGGTTGGTCTCCAAAAACAGGGCATGACACGCTTGCAGCGACTCGACCACGTGGCGACTGACGTGTCCCAGGTCGGTCACCACGCCCAGCACGCGGTCGCCATCGGTGCAGCGCAGTTGCAAGGGCTCGCGGGCATCGTGCGGCACGGTGAAGGGATGCAGGCAGAGGTCCTGGATGACCACCGGTTCGCCATCGCGTGCCAACTGGAGTTGATCGGGCTGCAAGGACCAGGTGTGCACCTCGCAGGCGCGGCGTGTTCCCTCGCTCATCCACAGCGGGATCGGGTAACGTTCGGCCAGTGTGCGGGCGTGTCCCACATGGTCGCTGTGTTCGTGCGTGATGAACACAGCATCAAGATCGGCCAGGGCCAGATCGCAGCGTTGCAGTCGCCGCTCGAGTTCGGCGGGGCGCAGTCCACAATCAATGAGCAGCCGGGTGGTGTGGTGCGAGCTTCGCGCCTCCACCAGGGTCGCGTTGCCCGCGCTCCCGCTGGCGAGATTGCGCAAGCGCAGAGTCATCAGGCTGACCCGATCACTTCAACTCGTCGATCAGCAGTTTCAGGATACGCTGAGAGGCGGGACTGGTGTCTGCGACGCCATTGCCATCGAGCACACTGATGCGGCTACCCGTGCCTTCACGCGCCAGCACAATACGGTAACGGAGGGGACCTTCTGCTTCAGACGTGCGGTTGAACAGTCGGTTCATGAAGCTTTGCTTGTTCGGGTCCGGTTTCTCAACATAGCGAACGAAATACAGGCCTTGGTTGCGATCACGGTCTTCCACCGTGAAGCCGGTTCGGTCCAGTGCCACCCCCAGGCGACGCCAGGCCACCTCAAACGACTCCACATACAGGATGGCTTGCTGCTTGTCATTGACCGACACCAGGGTGGCGGGCGGCGCTTGCGGGGCATCCACCATCTGTTTGGCCTGCTCGGAACTGCTGCCCAATTTGATCATCAGACGGCGCAAAAACTCGGCTTCCAGGCTCGGGTCGCTGGGACGTGGTTGCCAGATCGTGGAGGTTTTGGAGCTGTCTTTGTACTCCTCAACCATGCCGCGGTGGGAGATGCTGATTTCGGTGCTGTCCGCTGACAGGGATTCGACCCGGGTGCGGTATTTGTCGCGCTCGCCGGTGGAGAACAGGCTATCCACGAGCTTACCCAGGGTTCGGCGCAAAAAGTCCTGGGGCAGCTTGGCGCGGTTCTCGGCCCATTCGGTTTCTAGCAAACCAATAGCGGCTTGTTCGGTGGTGTAGGTGAACCCGTTTTCTATCCAGAACTCGCGCACCAGGGGCCACACCTTGTCCGCCGGACGCTGAACCACCAGCCAGCGCTGGGTACCGCTGCGCTCGACACGCACATCGGCGATCTTGGCGGGTGCCGTGAGGCCTGTAGCTGTGCGGCCTTGCTGCTCCAGGGTGGCCGCACTGACGGTGCCGCCGGGCATGGCGTAGCGTGAATCGCGCGACAACTGACTGAGGTCAGGAGGGACGTCCAGGGCCACGGGTTTGGCCTTGCTCTCAGTTTTGTAATTGACTTTCTCAGAGTCAAGACCCACGGAAGAACAGGCGCTCACGACAACCAAGACGATGGCCAGAGCAGAGATCGTCAGGGCGCGTGGCAGACGAGCAGAAAAAACGGTCACAAGAGGTCCTTGCATCAGATCAACTGGCTGGCTTTGAGCGCTGCTTCAACCGTGGGTTGGTGTTGGGCTGACAGCGGGGTGAGGGGTAGACGCAGGGTGGGACCGCACAGCCCCATGCGGGCCATGGCCCATTTGAGGGGGATCGGGTTGGCTTCCACGAACAGATGCTTGTGCACCGGCATGAGCTGAAACTGGATTTGCATGGCACGCTGGATATTGCCGGCGAGCGCTGCCACGCACAGTTCATGCATGAGGCGAGGCGCAATGTTGGCGGTCACGCTGACATTGCCTTTGCCGCCGCACAGCATCAGGGCGACGGCCGTCGGGTCGTCGCCCGAGTACACGGAGAAATGGGCCGGCACATCGCGAATCAACCACTGAGCGCGCTCGATGTTGCCGGTGGCTTCCTTGATGCCGATGATGCCGGGCACTTGAGCCAGACGCAGCACCGTGTCGTGCTGCATGTCCGCCACGGTTCGCCCCGGCACGTTGTACAGCACCACGGGCAGATCGACCGCCTCGGCGATGGTCTTGAAATGTTGGTATAGGCCTTCCTGGGTGGGGCGGTTGTAGTAGGGAACCACCTGCAATTGACACTGTGCGCCCACACCTTTGGCAAAGCGGGCGAGTTCGATGGCCTCTGAGGTGGAGTTGGCCCCGCAACCGGCCATGATGGGCACGCGTCCACGGGCCTGCTCGACGCTCACGCGGATGATTTCGCAGTGCTCTTCCACATTGACCGTAGGAGATTCGCCCGTGGTGCCGACCACGCAAATGCAGTCGGTACCTTCCTGGATATGCCAGTCGATCAGCTTGCGCAACTGAGGGTAGTCCACGCTGCCGTCGGTGTGCATGGGGGTGGCCAGGGCCACGATGCTGCCTGTGATGGGTGTCATGTGCTGCAGGATGAAGGCGAAATACTCATTCTAACGAGAGCGGGTAGCGCGTCGTTGACCCTGGGGAGGAAATTTCGCGAACCGCCACGATGCGCTGGATAAAGCGGTCTGGGTGGGACAAAAATCCGTCTTCATAGGCCACCACCCGCAGGCCGCTGCAGCGCTGCAGCAATTCGCCCGGTTGCAGCAAAAAATCATCGCGCGAGGGCTTGCCAATCTGTGCGTGCTGACGCGAGAACGTTTCGTAGATCAGCACCCCGCCTGGGGCCAGGCAATCCAGCAACAGGGACCAGGTTGGGCGCCACAGGTAATGGGTGACCACCACCCCGGCAAAGGTGCGACCTGCCAGGGGCCAGGGCCCTTGCTCCAGATCGGCTGGCAAGGTGTTGCCCCAGGCCGCTGCCGAGGCCAGCGCTGCCGGGTCCCGGTCCACGCCCAGCACCGACAGCCCGCACGAGGCCAGCCAGCGCAGGTGGCGACCGTGCCCACAAGCCAGGTCCAGCACCTGACCGTCGCGGGGAATCAGGGGCGTCCAGCGGCGCACCCAATCACTGGGGGTCATGTTGTCGTGCGCCATCAAAAACAACTCCAGACCTGCTGGGCCAGGGTGAAGAGAAAACTCGGCTGCAAGTAAAGGGCAAACACCCCCAGCAAGGCCGCCAGGGTAGCGACCGCCATCAACGCGCGATAAGTGCGTTTCATGTCAGGACGCTCACGCAGCCAGGGGTTGGCGCTTGATGGGCGCTTCACGAACCGGCAGATTGGCCAGTCCGGCAAAGATACCCAGTGCGATACACCACCACCAGACCACGTCGTAACTGCCGGTGCGGTCGTACAGCAGACCGCCGAGCCATACGCCCATGAAACTGCCGATCTGGTGGCTGAAGAAGGCAAATCCGGCCAGCATCGAGAGGTGCGCCACGCCGAAAATCTGGGCAATCACAGCGCTGGTGGGGGGGACGGTGGAGAGCCACAAGAGGCCCATGAACGCCGAGAACACATACACGCTGATGGGGCTCAGGGGCACCAGCAGAAAAACGGTGATGGCCACGGCTCGCAAGAAGTAGATGGCCGAGAGAATGCGGGGCTTGGACATGCGCTCGCCCAAGGCGCCGGCGGCGTAGGTGCCCACCACGTTGAACAGACCAATCAAGGCCAGCGCATAGCTTGCGACCTCGGGAGACAGGCCCTGATCTTTCAGATAGCTGGGCATGTGCACGCCAATGAACACCACTTGAAAGCCGCAAACGAAATAACCCGCCATGAGCCACTGGAAGCTGCGATACGCAAAGGCTTCACGCACCGCTTGGGCGATGGTCTGTTGTCGCAAGCTTGTGACATGGCCCATCGCCGATTCACGCAGGCCCCAAGCCAAGGGCAGGATCAGCAGCGAGCCCAGGCCCAGCACCACCAGCGCCTGTTGCCAGCCCAACGCCAGGATCAACTGGCCTTCCACCGGAACCATCAGAAATTGTCCGAACGAGCCGGCCGCCGCCGCCACGCCCATGGCCCAGGAGCGCCGATCAGCGCTGATGTTGCGGCCAATCACGCCATAAATGACCGGGTAGGTGGTGCCGGCCTGGGCCATGCCAATCAGGACCCCCGTGGTCAGCGCAAAACTGAGCGGCGTGTCCGCGAAGGCCATGCCGAGCAAGCCCAGCGCATAGAGGGTACCGCACCCAATCAGCACCCGAAAGGCCCCGAAGCGGTCGGCCAACATGCCCGAAAAAATGCCCACCAGCCCCCAGGTGATGTTCTGGATGGCCAGGGCCATGGCAAATGTTTCCCGCGACCAGTCCTGGGCCTGCGTGATGGGCTGCAACCACAGGCCAAAGCCGTGACGCACCCCCATCGAGACGGTGACGATCAGTGCGCTGCACAGCAGCAGGCGAAACAAGGGGATGGTGGCGGGGCGCGTGGCGGACACAGACATGGCGGTCTTTGCAAGTAAACAGCCCTGATTGTCCCAGGAGTGGGCCCGGCGGGTGCTGCAGGGGTCTCATGTCCGCATGGAGGCCAACTTGTCCAGAAAAACTGTGGTTTCATCCAGTATGCCGCATAAAGCTGACTACAATCGCCCCCCATGGCAACCAAGCAACCCCCTGCGTATTCCGAAGGCTCCATCCGGGTCCTCAAGGGCCTGGAGCCGGTCAAGCAACGACCGGGCATGTACACCCGCACCGACAACCCCCTGCACATTTTGCAGGAGGTGATTGACAACGCCGCTGATGAGGCTCTGGCCGGTCATGGCAAGAAAATCCGCGTCAACCTGCACACCGACGGCTCGGTGAGTGTGGAGGACGACGGCCGAGGCATTCCGTTTGGGATGCATCCGGAGGAAAAAGCGCCGGTCATCGAGCTGGTATTCACCCGTTTGCACGCCGGTGGCAAGTTTGACAAAGGACAGGGCGGCGCCTACAGCTTCTCCGGGGGCCTGCATGGCGTGGGCGTGAGCGTCACCAACGCCTTGTCGCGTCGCATGGAAGTGGTGTCCTACCGCGAAGGGCAGGTGGCCCGGCTGGTTTTTGAAGGCGGAGACGTGACCGAGCCCCTGAAAGTCCAGGCGGGGGGCGCTGACGACCGCCGCCAAGGCACGACGGTGCGGGTGTGGCCCGATGCCCGCTATTTCGAATCGGCGGCCTTGCCCATGAGCGAGTTGACCCACTTGCTGCGCAGCAAGGCGGTGTTGATGCCCGGGGTGAGCGTGACCCTGTTCAATGAAAAAACCCGTGACACCCAGACCTGGCAATTCAAGGCGGGCTTGCGCGACTACTTGCAGCAAACACTCACGGGCGACCCGGTCATCCCTTTGTTTGAAGGCGAGGGCTACGCAGACAGTGGACATGAGAGCTTTGCCGAAGGCGAGGGCGCAGCCTGGTGCGTGGCCTTCACCGAGGACGGCCAGCCCGTTCGCGAGAGCTACGTCAACCTGATTCCCACCAGTGCCGGCGGCACGCACGAAAGCGGTTTGCGCGATGGCCTGTTCCAGGCGGTCAAGAGTTTCATTGAGCTGCATGCCCTGTTGCCCAAAGGGGTCAAGCTGCTGCCCGAAGATGTGTTCGCCCGGGCCAGTTATGTGCTCAGTGCCAAGGTGCTCGACCCGCAGTTCCAGGGCCAGATCAAGGAGCGGCTCAACTCGCGCGACGCGGTGCGTCTGGTGTCGAGCTATGTGCGCCCCGCGCTGGAGCTGTGGCTCAACCAGCATGTGGACTACGGCAAGAAGCTCGCCGAACTGGCCATCCGGACCGCCCAGACCCGTCAGCGCGCGGGCCAGAAAGTCGAAAAACGCAAGGGCTCTGGTGTGGCCGTGCTGCCCGGCAAGCTCACCGATTGCGAAAGCCGCGATACCGCGCACAACGAGGTGTTTCTGGTCGAGGGCGACAGCGCAGGGGGGAGTGCCAAGATGGGACGCGACAAGGAGTCGCAAGCCATCCTGCCGCTGCGCGGCAAGGTGCTCAACACCTGGGAAGTGGAGCGTGACCGCTTGTTCGCCAACAACGAGATTCATGACATTTCCGTGGCCATCGGCGTGGATCCGCATGGCGCGGCCGACGAGCCTGACCTGAGCGGACTGCGCTACGGCAAGGTCTGCATCCTGAGCGATGCGGACGTGGACGGCTCGCACATCCAGGTGCTCTTGCTGACCCTGTTCTTCCGCCATTTCCCCAAGCTCATCGAGGCAGGCCATGTGTATGTGGCGCGCCCGCCGTTGTTTCGGGTGGATGCCCCCGCGCGGGGCAAGAAGCCCGCGAGCAAGATGTACGCCCTGGACGAGGGAGAACTCACCGCCATCCTCGACAAGCTGCGCAAGGATGGCGTGCGCGAGGGCGCATGGAGCATCAGCCGCTTCAAGGGCCTGGGTGAGATGAGTCCCGAGCAGTTGTGGGAAACCACGCTCAACCCCGACACCCGTCGCTTGCTGCCGGTGCAGTTGGGCGATCTCGACTTTGCCGGTACCGAGGCCCTGATGACCCAGTTGATGGGCAAGGGCGAGGCTGCCGCGCGCCGTGAGCTCATGGAGCTGCACGGAGACTCCATTGAAATTGATGTGTGACCATGTCTGATCAGAATGTGCTGGAACTGGCGTCCGAATCGGGCGACAACCCGGGCCTGGGGGCGTATGCCCGTCAGGCGTATCTGGAATACGCGCTGAGCGTCGTCAAAGGGCGCGCGCTGCCCGACGTGTGTGACGGCCAAAAGCCGGTGCAGCGCCGCATCCTGTATTCCATGGCGCGCATGGGGCTGGGCTATGGCGGCACCAACGCCACGGTGGCGGCCAAGCCAGTCAAAAGCGCGCGGGTGGTGGGCGATGTGCTGGGTCGCTTTCACCCGCATGGCGACCAGGCCGCCTACGATGCGCTGGTGCGCATGGCGCAAAATTTTGCACAACGCTACCCGCTGATCGATGGTCAGGGTAACTTCGGCAGCCGCGATGGCGATGGCGCTGCCGCCATGCGTTACACCGAAGCGCGCCTGGCGCGCATCACCAGTCTGTTGCTCGATGAAATCGACGAGGGCACGGTCGATTTTCAGCCCAACTACGACGGCTCGACCGAAGAGCCCCGTCAACTGCCCGCGCGACTGCCCTTTGCCTTGCTCAACGGCGCGAGTGGCATTGCTGTGGGCCTGGCCACCGAAATACCCAGCCACAACCTGCGCGAGGTGGCTGACGCCTGCGTGGCCCTCATCAAGAACCCCAAGCTGAGTGATCAGGACCTGTTCACCCTGATACCTGGGCCGGATTACCCGGGCGGCGGCCACATCATCAGTTCAACCACCGACATCGCCGACGCCTACCGCAGCGGCCGGGGCTCACTCAAGGTACGCGCCCGTTGGACCATCGAAGACCTGGCCCGCGGTCAGTGGCAACTGGTGGTACACGAATTGCCCCCGGGCGTGAGTTCGCAAAAAGTGCTCGAGGAAATTGAAGAGCTCACCAACCCCAAGGTCAAGGCCGGGAAGAAAAGCCTCACCCAAGACCAGACCCAGCTCAAGGCCACGGTGCTCGGTGTGCTCGACGTGGTGCGTGACGAGTCGTCCAAGGACGCGCCGGTGCGCCTGGTGTTCGAGCCCAAGACGCGCACCATCGAGCAAGCCGAGTTGATCCAGACCTTGCTGGCCCACACCAGCCTGGAATCCTCCGCGCCGATCAACCTCACCGCGGTGGGGCTCGATGGCAAACCAGTGCAGAAGTCGTTGCGCGACTTGTTCGAGGAGTGGATCAGCTTTCGCCAGACCACGGTGCAGCGTCGCTCGCAGCACCGCCTGGACAAGGTGCTCGATCGCATCCACATCCTTGAGGGGCGGCAGTTGGTGCTGCTCAACATCGACGAGGTGATTGCCCTCATCCGCCAAAGCGATGAGCCCAGGCAAGACCTGATGGCGCGCTTCAAGCTCACCGAGCGACAGGCCGAGGATATTTTGGAAATCCGGCTGCGGCAACTGGCACGGTTGGAGGCGATCAAGATCGAACAGGAGCTCTCGCAACTGCGTGAAGAGCAGTCCAAGCTGGAAGAGATCCTGGGCAGCGCCTCGGCCTTGCGCCGGCTCATGGTCAAGGAAATCGAGGCAGATGCCAAGTTGTTTGCCGATGCGCGTCGCACCCTGATTCAGGAGGAGCGCCGCGCCGTGGCCGAGGTGCGCATTGTGGACGAGCCGGTCACCGTGGTGGTGTCCCAGAAAGGCTGGGTGCGCGCGCGCAGTGGCCATGGGCACGATGCAGCCAGCTTTGGTTTCAAGGCCGGAGATACCTTGTACGGCACCTTTGAGTGCCGCACTGTCGATGTCCTGATAGTCCTGGGCAGCAACGGCCGTGTGTATTCCACCGTCGTGTCCTCCTTGCCGGGGGCGCGGGGCGATGGCCAGCCGGTGACCACCTTGATTGACCTGGAATCAGGCACCCAACCCACGCATTACTTTGCCGGACCCAGCGGTGCCACGCTGTTGTTGTCAGGCAGCGGGGGCTACGGGTTCGTGGCGCAGCTCGAGCACCTGGTGTCGCGCAACCGCAGCGGCAAATCATTTGTGTCGCTCGGCGCGGGCGAAACCGTGTGCCGACCCTCCCTGGTGTCGCTGGGCGCTGGGGCGACCCTGCCCGCGGCCACCCATGTGGCCTGCGCCTCGCAAGCCGGTCGCATCCTGACCTTCGCCCTGGATGAACTCAAGTTGATGGAAAAAGGCGGTCGCGGCCTGATGCTGCTCGATCTGGAGGCGAAGGACCAACTCGCCGGCGCAGCCGCCTATACCCGCAGCGTTCGCATCAGTGGCGTGGGACGGGGCGGTAAGGAGCGTGAGGAGACGCTCGAGATTCGCAGCCTCAACAACGCCCGGGCGGCCCGGGGACGCAAGGGCAAGGCGGCCGACCTGGGCTTCAAACCCAGCGATATCGTTCGAGTGGAGTGAGCCAGGAGGGGGCGGCTCAACCGAGCTCGGCCACCAGTTCAATTTCCACACAGGCTCCCATGGGGAGTTGGGCCACACCAAACGCGCTGCGGGCGTGTGCGCCACGCTCGCCAAAGATCTCGCCCAGGAGTTCGCTGCACCCGTTCGTCACCAGGTGGTGCTCGGTGAAATCCGGGGCTGAATTCACCAGACTCACCACCTTGACGATGCGCTGGACGTTCTCGAGCGTGCCTCCCCGGGCCTGACAGGCAGCACTCAGGGTGCCCATCAGGTCGATGGCAATGGCGCGCGCCGCCTGCTGGCCTTCGGGGGTGGTCATGGTGCGACCAAGTTGGCCCACCCAGGGCTTGCCGTCGCGACGCGCAATGTGCCCGCTGATGAAGACGAGTGAGCCGGTTTGCACAAAGGGCACGTAGGCAGCAGCGGGTTTGGCCAGGGGGGGCAGCGTGATGTTCAGGGCTTGTAGGCGTTGTTCAATGCTCATGGCGCAGGTGGGTAGGACAAGTGAAAGGGGTCGACGAGGGCCCTTGCACCGGAAACGTCAACGGCGCAAGGAAGTTCTCCGGGAATTCTACGGTGCTTGCTCGGTCCTCACCACTCAAGAACCCGGGGGGTCGTGTCGATACCCCTGTGGCTATGACATACAGCTTCCTAACTTTGTTATCTCGTGACATTGCTCGCCGCTGGCTCCTGAGGCGTCTGGTGCTTTGCCTGTGCCTGGTCGCGGCACCGGTGGCGCAAGCGCAATGGGCTGAAATTGAGAAAGATGATGACATCGTGCACTCGTGGGACAAGGACTCGGTGCGTCGCGTCCACGTCTCCCGCTATGTCTGGACCCTGACCGACCTGCCCAAGGCGGTCAAGGGGCCGACGGGTGAAAATTACCAGTCCACCATGACACGCTGGCGTGTGCACTGCAAGACCGACATGTTTGTGCGCCTGTCTGTCAGTTATTTCGAAAAGCCCCAGGGCAAGGGGCGTGAAGTGAATGCGGAAGACGTGCAGGAATGGCGCACCCGCGAAGCCCCGATTCGTCCCGGTTCGTACCTGGCACTGCTCAAAAAAGAACTCTGCGATTCCAACACCTGACGCCAGAGCGCCTAGAGTTTCCACCTCGTTGATTTGATCCGCCTGCCGGCCCCTGGGCCGGGGAGGGTCTGGGGGGAGGTTTCTGGTGAGTCGGGAGACAACCTGGCCGCTGACCGCGGTGGGTGTGGGGTGGGTGGTGGGAACCGCCTGGCATCTGGAGTGGGTGACATTGCAGCACTCGGTGGTCTATGCCGCCTGGGTTGTCGGCACCGGTCTGGTCGGGTGGGGCTGGATGCGCGGGCTGTCCTCGGTCAGGTGGAGCGCTCGTCACATCCGGTTTCATGCCCCGCTGCGGCAAGTGAGTTGGCTGGCCCTCGCTGCATCGCTGGCGATGGGCGTGGCCGGCTGGCGCGCTGCGCAGCAAGCCAGTCAGCGACTATCCCCGGCCCTGGAGGGCGTGGAACTGGTGCTTGAGGGCATCGTGGCCCGTCTGCCGGCGTTGCACCCCGAGGGTATTCGGTTCTGGCTGGAGGTGGAGCGTGCGCAACGCACCGATACGACCGATCCATCGGTGGCTGTGCCGCCTTTGCTGGTGTTGAGTTGGTCGGTCATGTCCGAGGCAGGTGCCTCTGCAGCGCTTCCAGCGGTACGTGCAGGGGATCGCTGGCGACTCCCGGTTCGGCTCAAATCCCCGCATGGGGCACTCAACCCGCATGGGCCCGACCATGAGGCCTGGCTGTGGTCCCACGGTGTCATGGCGGTCGGGCAGGTACGAACCTCGACTCCCTCTCGGGAGCATGTACAACGGCTGGCAACGGACGTGGGTTACCCGATCGAACGGTGGCGACAAGCGTGTCGCGATCGGATCTGGCAGCAAGGGTTGGACCCTCGTTTGAGCGGCATCATTGCGGCCTTGCTGCTGGGGGATCAGGCAGCGTTGGACCCGCTGGATTGGGACATCTTTCGACGCACCGGAGTCGCCCACCTGATGAGCATTTCAGGCTTGCACATCACCCTGCTGGCTGCGGTCATGGGTGCTGTCATCACCTGCGTTTGGCGACGGGGGGGATGGCGGCGACGCCCCTGGTGTCTGCTGTGGCCGGCTAACGTCGCCGGCCGCTGGGGCGGGCTGCTGGTGGCCACGGGGTACGCCGTGTTCAGTGGCTGGGGGCTGCCGGCCCAGCGCACGGTGTTGATGCTCGGGGTGTCGCTGTTGCTGCGTTCCGGAGGGCTGCGCTGGCCCTGGTGGGCCACCTGGTGGGGGGCGTGCGCGGTGGTGCTGGCCTGGGACCCCTGGGCCTGGTTGCAAGCCGGGTTCTGGTTGAGCTTTGTGGCGGTGGGCTTGTTGATGGCGTGGGAGGAGCGGCGACCCGCGCACCGCGACCAAGACGTCGCCTTCGGGCAGGAGGGGAAACCTTGGACACGTCTTGTCAACCGGGCTGTGCAGGCATGGGCAAACCTGTGGCGGGAGCAGTGGCGCATCACCCTGGGACTGGCGCCGTTGACGTTGCTGTTGTTTGGTGAAGTGTCGTGGGTCGGCGGTCTGGCCAATTTGTTGGCCATCCCCTGGGTCACCTTGTGCGTCACGCCCCTGGCCCTGTTGGGCGTGTTGGCGCCTGCGGCCTGGCATCTGGCCGCCTGGGCCCTGGATCTCCTGCGATGGGTTCTGACGGGCATGCTGGCGTGGGGGCTACCGACTTGGTCCGTGGCCGCATTCCCCGTCTGGGTGGCCGTGGCGGGTGTGCTGGGGGCGGGCTTGTGCTGTCTGCCTGCCCCGCTGTGGTTACGTGTTTGGGGCTTGCCTTTGCTGGTACCGGCCCTCGGTTGGCAAGCCACCCCCCCACCCGAGGGAGACGTGGAGGTGGTGGTTGCCGATGTGGGCCAGGGCCAGGCGGTGGTGGTGCGAACCGCGCATCATGTCTTGCTGTACGACGCCGGTCCTCGCTATTCGCACGACATGGACGCCGGTCAGCGGGTGGTGGTGCCGTTGTTGCAATCGTTCGATGCGCGACTGGACCGACTGGTGCTGAGCCACCGTGATGCAGATCACGCCGGTGGTGCGCAGTCCGTGCTGGCCCAGCACCCCCATGCGGACGTGCTGGGGTCGTTACCGTCACGCGCTGTGCTGGCCCAGCGCAAGGGCTACCGCGACTGCGAGGCCGGCCAGTCCTGGGTCTGGGATGGGGTGCTGTTTGAGGTGCTGCACCCGACGTCAGCGGGACCGTCACGAGCGACGTCCAATGCCTGGAGCTGTGTGCTGCGCGTGCGCACGGCCAGCAGCAGTTTGTTGCTCACGGGGGATATCGAGGCCCGAGAGGAGGCAGAGCTGGTTCAGCGCCTGGGCGCGTCGTTGCAGACGGAGGTCATGCTGGTGCCGCACCATGGCAGTCGTACCTCGTCCACCGCGCTGTGGCTGGATGCGGTGAAGCCCCGGGTGGCTTGGGTGCAGGCGGGTTATCGCAATCGATTCGGTCATCCGGCGGCAGAGGTGATGGCGCGTTACGCGGCGCGCAATATCCGGGTGCTGGAGACGGCGCGCTGCGGCGCCATCCAGTGGTCCAGTGCCCAACCCGACCAGATGATCTGCGAGCGGGACAAGCGGCGTCGCTACTGGCATCACATGACGATGTGACGACGCCTGGGACAGCCCCATGACGGATGTGCTGAGTCAGAGGCTTTCCGGGGCAGGCAGCTCAAGGGGAGGGCACCGGTCTGAGCTGCTGTCCGTCGCTGGACGTTCAGGGGGCTTGCTTGACCCGTTGGGTGATGTGCGCCAAGGCCTCTTGCACCTGGTCAATCAGAATCAGGCACAGATCGCCCTCCTGCAGTCGATCCATGGCCGTGTCGATGGCCTTGAATTCACCATAAATTTCATCGACGTGCTGGGTGCGACTGGCGTTGCTGAGGCCTTCGCGCAACAACTTGAGCACCTCGCCATCCACGCGTCCGCGTTGACAGGCATCCTGGAACAGCACCACCTGGTCAAAGGCTTCGCCGATGATGCGGGTTTGTTCACGAATGTCTTCATCGCGTCGATCGCCCGCCCCGCTGATGACCACGCTGCGACGTTTGCCAGGCATGGCCATCACGGCCTGCACCAGGGCTTTGATGGCGTCCGGGTTGTGGCCGTAGTCGGCTATCACGGTGGCACCGCGGAAGTTGAACTCGTTGAAACGGCCTGGCACGGCGTGGCTGTCGCTGACAAAAGTGGCCAGCCCCTTGCAGATGCTGTCCCACCCGATGTTCAACGCCCAGGCGGCGCCGATCGAGGCCATGGCATTCTCGATCTGGAAATTGATTGCGCCCTTGCGCGTGAGAGGAATTTCGCTCAAGGGAATGCGGGTCTGGCGCGCGCCTTCCATGGCCACCACTTGGCCGTCTTCCACGAACAGCACCCGCTTGCCTTGGGCGCGGTGTGTGGCCATGACGGGGTGGTGCGCATCGAGTGCGAAGAAGGTCACTTGTCCCGGGCAGTTGCCCGCCATGGCCGCCACGATCGGATCGGCAGCGTTGAGCACGGCCATGCCGTCGGACGCCACGTTTTGCACAATGACGCGCTTGAGCACCGCCAGGTCTTCCACCGTGGTGATGTAGTTCAGTCCCAGATGGTCTCCCATGCCGATGTTGGTCACCACGGCCACCTGGCAGCGGTCAAAGGCCAGGCCTTCGCGCAGCATGCCGCCCCGGGCAGTTTCCAGCACAGCGGCGTCGACATCCGGGTGGAGCAAGACATTGCGTGCGCTGCGCGGTCCGCTGCAGTCGCCGGAATCCATCTGCCGTCCGTTCACAAACACACCATCGGTGTTGGTCATGCCCACGCGCAAGCCGCTGGTGTTGAGCAGATGAGAGGTGAGACGAACCGTGGTGGTCTTGCCGTTGGTGCCCGTCACGGCGACCACCGGGACGCGTCCGTCGTCTCCGGGAGGGAACAGCGTTTTCATGACGGCCTCGCCGACATCACGCCCTTTGCCGAACGAGGGGCTCAGGTGCATGCGCAAGCCCGGTGCGGCGTTCACTTCAACGATACCGCCATTTTGGACTTCGAGGGGACGCAACACCGTCTCACACACCACGTCCACGCCACAGATATCGAGGCCGACCATTTGGGCAGCGGCGACGGCGCTGGCGGCCACTTCCGGATGGACGTCATCTGTCACATCGGTGGCGGTGCCGCCGGTGGACAAGTTGGCGTTGTTCCGCAGGATGACGCGGGTGCCCTTGGTGGGCACGCTGTCAGCGTCATAGCCTTGCTCTTTGAGGCGGGCCAGTGCCACCTCGTCAAAGCGAATCTTGGTGAGCGACGTCGCATGGCCTTCGCCACGACGCGGGTCTGCATTGACAATCTCCACCAGCTGCTTGACGGTGTGCTTACCATCGCCGGTGACGAGCGGGGGCTCGCGGCGAGCGGCGGCGACCAGTTTGTCACCCACCACCAGCAAGCGGTAGTCGCTGCCGGGCAGGTAGCGTTCCACCATCACTTCGGGTCGGTGGAGGTGTGCATTCTCAAAAGCAGCGCGCACCTCGGCTTCCGTGGTGATGTTCACCGTCACGCCGCGCCCCTGGTTGCCATCGCGTGGCTTGACCACCACCGGACCACCAATTTCCTGTGCGGCCAGCCAGGCGTCCTCGGCACTGTGGACCGGGCGGCCCAGGGGCACGGGAACGCCAGCGGCATGCAAGAGCTTTTTGGCCAGGTCTTTGTCCTGGGCGATGAACTCAGCGATGGCACTGGTGCTGTCAATCTCGGCGGCCTGGATGCGGCGTTGCTTGCTGCCCCAGCCCAACTGAACCAGGCTGCCCTCTGTGAGGCGGCGGTAGGGAATGCCACGTGCCACGGCAGCATCCACGATGGAGCCGGTGGACGGGCCCAGGCGAATGTCTTCATCAAGCTCGCGCAGCAAGGCGACCGATTGATCCAGCTCGAAGGGCTGGTCTTGAAGAGCTGCCTGACACAGTTGATTGGCAAGCTCCAAGGCGCGAAGTCCTACTGGCTCCTCGGTGTACTCGACAACCACCTGAAACAGGCCGTCCTCGGGGGTGGGCGTGGTGCGACTGAAGGTGACAGGACATCCCGCCTGGATCTGCAGGTGCAGCGTGGCCGCCTCCAGCGCATGGGCCAGGGTCAGCGGTGTATTGCGTTCACTGGGGCGCAGAGCGCCGATGCCTGGAAACAGGTGCCGCAAACGGCTTTCGAACCTCGGGTGTGCCGACAACTGGTCCTCGGGCTGACAGCGCACGAGTGCCTCGATGGCCGTGTGACGGGTCCAGAGATTGGGGCCCCGCAAGGGGCGAATGCGAGAAACGTCCATCAGGCGCTGACCGTTGGGTTGGGTGAAGTGGCCGACGGCGTTTGACCGAAGTTCTTGAGGCCGGCACGAATGAGTTGCGGTGTGATGTCCAGCGCCCACGCGGCGGCCACGCTGGCCAGGAGGGTGGGGAGCTCGAGGCCCTCATTGAGCAGACGAGAGAACAAGGTCACGTCGAGATGAAAGAGGGCGGTTTCCTGCTCGCCTCGCGCCAGAATGACCTGACCGTCGCGGCAGGATACCACCCGGTGACCTTGCTGTCGGTGTTCCTTGAGCAAGGGTTGGTTGAAGTTGCGGGCGTAGTACACCACCTCGCCATCGCACAACTCGGCCAGCGACACGATCGCCGGTTCGTCGGCATTGAGCACGGCAGCGCCGGTGGCCAACACCACATCCACCTGGGTGCGCACCACGTTGCGCATTTTTTCCTCGTTGATGATGTCATGCTCGTCACGCAGCACATCGTCTGTGACAGGCATGTCGGTCACGATGGCAATGGCGCATCGGTCGTAGGGCAGACCATCTTCCAGGATGTGTCGAGGCGAGGTTTCAATGACCGCTGCATCGAGGGCGCGGTTGATCAACAGGCGCTCGGCAAAATCAAAGCCCCGCGCGTCGCGCGACTCGACTTGTCGCTGAGCCATGAACAAGCCTTGCTGGTTGGCCAGTCCGGTGCGTCGCCCAGACAGGTGCAGCAACCAGGCCGTGAGTTGGGCGATTTGCGGGGTTTGCTGGCTGCCGATCACGCCGACGATGGGAATACGCGCATGCTCTTGCGAGCCAAACAGGTGCTGCATGATGGCCTCGCCCACCGGACGGGGTTTGCCCACGGCGGGTTTGCGGTGCATCAAGAGACCCGGGCCGGCATTCACTTCGATGACAGCGCCGCCTTGCTCCAGCAGGGGGCGGGTGATGTCCTGCGCCACGATGTCGATGCCCGCGATATCGAGTCCGACCACCCGGGTGGCCAGGGTGGCAATGGCGGCCACATCGGGGTGGATCTCGTCGGTGACGTCGATGTTGAGATTGCCGTTGCGTTGCACGATCACGCGCTGTCCGAGCGTGGGGACGCTGGTGGGCTCCAGGCCCTGGCGCTGGATTTCCAGCAAGTGGATGAGGTGGTCCGGGCCGTGGAAACGGACAGCCGCCAGGGGGTAGATTTCGATATCGCCCCGACGCGGGTCGTTGTTGACCTGGGTGTTGACCAGTTGTTCGATGGTCGAGACACCGTCGCCCGTGATCGACACGGTTTCGCCCCGGGTGGCGGCCACCACACGGTCGCCCACCACCAAGAGGCGATGTTCCTCGCCCCGCACATAGCGCTCGACCAGCACGTATTTGCTCTCGAGCCGCGCAGCGTGCCAGGCTGCTTCAACCGAGGATTGGGTTTGCAAATCGAGCGAGACGCCCCGGCCGCGGTTGCCGTCGTAGGGTTTGACCACCACGGGCAGGCCAATTTCCTGGGCAGCCACCCAGGCCGCTTCCGGGCTGTCGACCAACTGGCCTTCGGGCACCGGTACGCCACACTGAGAGAGCAGTTGCTTGGTCAGGTCCTTGTCGCTGGAAATGCTCTCGGCGATGGCGCTGGTACGGTCGGTCTCGGCCGTCCAGATGCGGCGCTGGCGCGAGCCATAGCCCAGTTGCACCAGGTTGCCTTCGGTGAGGCGGATGAAGGGAATTTTGCGTTCGGCCGCAGCGTCCACAATGCAGGCGGTGCTGGGTCCCAGGCAATACTTGTCCACGATTTTTTTCAACGCCTCGACCGCCGCGCTGACGTCAAACGGGCGGTCATTGATGGCGGCCATGACCAGCGCATGGGCGGTCAAGAAACTGCGCCGCCCCAGTTCTTCGTGTTCGGTGCGGACCACGACCTTGTAGACACCACGGCGGCTGATCTCGCGTGCCTTGCCAAATTCGGCTCGAGCGCCCGCCAGGATTTGCAACTCGATGCTGACGTGCTCCATGATGTGGCCCATCCAGGTACCACCGACCAGGCGCGTCAGAAAGCCTCCCCGGTGACCCACGCCGCAGTGGTGCTCCACCAGGCCTGGCAGCCAGGCGTTGATGCGGTCGTTGAAGCCGGGAATGGTGTTGGAGGGATGATCCTCCAGTTCGCCCAGATCGACCAAGGCCTCGATGATGGGGCGATAGGTCCAGATCGAGGGGCCGCGCAGGTAGTTGATGCGCAGGATCTTGATGTCAGGGAAGGTTTGATCAGCCATGGCGGGCACCGCACAAAGGCTGGGGGGAGCCGGCAGAAAGCAGACAGACCCTGCGTGTCACCGCGGCTACAATCTGGCGCGTTAAGGAACCGAGCGTCAAGTCAGGTTCCTCTCTTTTTTCTGACCGGTGCGTATGTTGAATGGGCACGGGTTGATTCCAACCATGAGTTCTTCCAATCTGCCGGATACCGCCTGGGCTGAAATGCCCCCTGGCTGGCAATCCGATGTGCAGCAACAGCTGTTGTCCGGTGAGAACGTTCGGGCCTGCCTCGAGGTTGACCTCGACGAGCGCCTGACCTTCGCGCGCGGACTCCTGATTGTGACAGACCGGCGCTTGCTCGCCTGTCAGCCCGAAGTCCCGGCCAACGGGGGCTCGATCGCTCGTGCCTGGCGGTCCTGGGACCTGGTGTCAGGCTTGCAGTTGCAGCACCATGACCATGCCGGTGTGGGTACCCTGAGCCTGACCGTGCCGGGACAGCGCCTGGCACACTGGCGCTTCACCCTGAGCCGCAACGTGGCAGCCATGCGCTTGCAAGAGGTGCTCAATCAGCGGTGTGAGCATCTCGACCAGGGTGAGGGCACTGCGCCGCAGCTCGCCCTGCGCTGCCCCACCTGCAAGCGCCCCCTGGACAACCCCGGCGCCGTGTGCTTGGCCTGCGACGGCGACTTGCACACCCCTCCGTCCACTTGGGGGCTGTTTCGCCTCTGGCGCTTTGCCAAACCGTACCAATCGCGTCTCTTGCTGGGTTTTGTGCTGACCCTGGCTTCCACGGCAGCCACCCTGGTGCCTCCGTACCTCACCATGCCGCTGATGGACGAAGTGCTGATTCCTTTTCAGAACGGTCGGCCGATCGACACCACCTTGGTCAGCTGGTACCTCGGGGGGTTGTTGGTGGCCTCCCTGGTTGCCTGGGGGCTGGGGTGGATGAAGACCTACATCCTGGCCCTGGTGTCCGAGCGCATCGGAGCGGATTTGCGCAGCACCGCTTTTGACCACCTGATGCGCCTGTCGCTCGAGTATTTCGGCGGGCGGCGGACCGGCGATTTGATGACCCGCATCGGCGCCGAAACCGATCGCCTGTGCCTGTTCCTCTCGCTGCACCTGATGGAGTTCGCCACCGACGTCATCATGATCGTCATGACGGCCATCATCCTTTTCACCATCGACCCGGGATTGGCGCTGGCCACGTTGTTGCCACTGCCCTTCATTGCCTGGCTGATTCACACGGTACGCGACCGCCTGCGCCTGGGTTTTGAAAAAATCGACCGGGTCTGGTCTGAACTGACCAACGTGCTGGCCGACACCATACCGGGCATTCGCGTGGTCAAAGCCTTTGCGCAGGAGGGTCGAGAATCGGCCCGCTTCCAGGAAGCCAATCGGCACAACCTGGCGGTGAATGACCGGATCAACTTCCTCTGGGGCTTGTTCTCGCCCACCGTGACGCTCATGACCGAAATCGGGCTCTTGGTGGTGTGGGCCTTTGGCATCTGGCAGGTGGCCAACCAGCGGGTGACGGTGGGTGTGCTCACCGCTTTTTTGGCGTACATCGGCCGCTTTTACATACGGCTGGATTCGATGAGCCGCATCGTCTCGCACACCCAGAAGGCGGCGGCGGGTGCCAAGCGTATTTTTGAAATCCTGGACCATGTCTCCAGCGTGCCCGAGCCCACCC
>Ga0255087_1000031_pt1 | contig 63222 bp, 62 predicted proteins | sample Colum_Miss_RepA__FD_188561 | JGI IMG/M metagenome (GOLD analysis project Ga0255087, IMG submission 188561) | Freshwater microbial communities from Columbia River, Oregon, United States - Colum_Miss_RepA_8d | ecosystem: Environmental > Aquatic > Freshwater > River | place: USA: Oregon | collected...
CATGCCCAGATGCGCGAGGTGCATGCCCCAGAACGAGGCCGGGATGCGTCCAGGCTTGCGCAAACGCTGCACCACCTGCCACAGCGTCCCCAGACCGACCCAGGCCCCCAGCGTCCAGCCCAGAGCGGTCCCCACAGACCAGGTTCCAAAGGCCAGCGGAGCGATGCTGCCCACCAGCAGGGCGAGGCATCCGACCCAGCGCAGTTCGACCACGAGTTCGGAGAGTTTCGCTTCGCGCCAGCGCGCCACCGTGCCCGGAATCATGATGAACAGCAACGGCACCATCAGCGGTGCAAAGACCAGGTTGAAGTACGGCGGTCCCACCGACAGTTTGCCCAGATTCAGCGCATCAATCACGAGCGGATAGATCGTCCCCAGCAACACAGCCCCGGTGGCCACGACCAGCAGCACGCTGTTCATCAACAGAAACGTCTCTCGCGAGAGCAGCCCCATGCTGCCTCCCAAGGTGACCTGAGGCGCACGCCAGGCAAATAGCGTGAGTGAACTCCCCACCACCACGGCCAGGAACAGCAAGATGAATACGCCCCGCGAGGGATCGGACGCAAACGCATGCACCGAGGTCAGGACCCCGGAGCGCACCAGGAAGGTTCCCAAGAGCGAGAGAGAAAACGCGCCAATGGCCAGCAACACGGTCCAGGCCTTGAAGCTGCCGCGCTTCTCGGTGACCATGAGCGAGTGAATCAAGGCGGTGGCCACCAGCCAAGGCATGAGCGAGGCGTTTTCCACCGGGTCCCAGAACCACCAACCGCCCCAGCCCAGTTCGTAGTACGCCCACCAGGATCCCAGACCAATGCCGAAGGTCAGGAAGGTCCAGGCGATGACCGTCCAGGGACGCGACCAACGGGCCCAGGCCGCGTCCAGGCGACCCGACAACAGCGCAGCAATGGCAAAGGCAAACGTCACCGACAGGCCCACATACCCCATGTAGAGCATGGGCGGATGGATCACCAGTCCCGGGTCTTGCAACAGCGGGTTCAGGTCGCGCCCCTCCTGGGCGGGCGGCAGCAGACGTTCAAACGGGTTGGACGTGGTGAGAATGAAGCTCAAAAAGCCGATCGACACCAACCCCAGCACCCCCAGCACCCGCGCCACCATCGCCAGAGGCAAACTGGCAGAGAACACCGCCACCGCCGCACTCCACAAGGCGAGCATCAACACCCAGAGCAGCAAGGAACCCTCGTGCCCCCCCCACACCGCGGCCAACTGGTAGGGCTTGGGCAGCAAGGTGTTGGAATGCTGCGCCACGTACACCACCGAGAAATCGTTGGACAGGAAGGACGATGACAGACAGGCGAAGGCCAGCGCCACCAGCGCCGCTTGCATGAGGGCGGAGGGACGCGCGAGCGACTGCCAGGCAGCATTGCGACTTAGCGTGCCCCACAACGGAAATACGCCCTGCACCACCGCCACCAGCAGGGCGAGGATCAGGGCAAAGTGTCCAAGTTCAGGAATCATGAGGGCTCTCAGGGCTTGACGGTTTGAGCCGCTTTGGCAGCAGCGGCCTTGTCCAGCGCATGCTGGGCTTCGGGGGGCATGTAGTTTTCGTCGTGCTTGGCCAGCACCTCGCTGGCGACAAACAGGCCCTGCTCATCGAGCTTGCCTTGGGCCACGACGCCCTTGCCCTCCTTGAAGAGGTCGGGCAGGAGACCACTGTAACGGACCGGTGTCTCATGGATCGTGTCGGTGACCACAAATTCCACCAGCACCTGATCGCGCTTGACACTGCCTTCCTTGACCATGCCACCGACCCGGAACACACGCCCCTTGGGCGCCTCGCCCTGGGCGATCTGTGTGGGGGAGAAGAAAAACACCAGGTTGCTCTGGAAGGCATTGAGCACAAAGGCCGTCGTGACGGCCAGGACGGCCACACCCGCCGCAATCAGCAGAAAGCGACGATGACGCGGTTTCATGGCACATCCTTGGCATGGGGCGCGGTGGGGTGTTCAGCATCATGCGCCAGCAGATCACGCTCGCGTCGCAGCGCTGTCAGTGTGTTCGCGCGTTGGCGACGGGCTTGCCAGACTTCAACAGCCATCAGGAATGCGGTCATGGCAAAGCTGCCCCACACATACACAGCATAGCCCCCCATGGCCCAGAACTCGGCCCAGGACGTCCATCTCATGCCGCCCCTCCGGCCACTTCGGGCAGTTCGCGCACCCACTGGGCATGCTGTTCACGTTGCAGGATCAAGGTCCGCACCCGGTACAACACCAATGCGATCGCATACACCCAGAAAGCCAGCGCCATCAGCAGCATGGCCACCAGCATCAGCCGCGCCATCGAAGGCGCCTGCGTCAACGAGACCGAGGCACCTTGGTGCAGTGTGTTCCACCACTTCACCGAGAAATAAATGATGGGCACATTGAGGGCGCCCACAATCGCGACCAACGCCCCGGCCCGGTCGCCCCGACGCGGGTCATCGATCGCCGAGGTCAACGCGATGTAGCCTAAATAGAGAAAAAACAGAATCAGCTCGGACGTGAGGCGGGCATCCCACACCCACCATGTGCCCCACATGGGCTTGCCCCACAACGCCCCGGTCCACAGCGACAGAAAAGCAAAGATAGCCCCCGTGGGCGCGAGCGCCCGGGTCATCATGCCCGACAAGCGGGTGTTGAAGACCAGACCCAGCACACCCCAGAATGCCATGGCCAGGTAGATGATCATGGACATCCACGAGGCGGGTACGTGCACGAAGATGATGCGGTACCCCTCACCCTGTTGCGCATCGGTCGGCGCCACGGCCAGCCCCAGCCACAAGCCCGCCACGCCCAGCACGGTCGCCAGCGCGGCGAGCCAGGGCCAGCAACGCCCAGCCAACCCGTAAAAGGGTTGGGGTGAGGCGTAATGAAATAGGTTCATAAGATCGGGACAACCCCCAAAGGAATGAGGTCGAATGGTGAAGATTTTAGGGGGGTCCCGATGGGCCTGAATTGACCATGGTCAAGCGACTCCTGTCCTGGACAAGGTCTGCACACGTCTTGCCGAATGCTGGCGCGTCCCGAGCCGACATCCGGGTCATTCCAGCGCGATCCGTAACGCAACGGCGCAAGCCCACGGGCTGAGCGCGGCAGCGGGCAACAACAAGGCCATGAGGATGGAAACATGCGCCTCGATCCCCAGGCCTGCCATCTGAGATTCCACCGCCCCTGCCCCGAACACCAGCACCGGCACGAACAAAGGCAATACGAGGAGCGACAACAGCACGCCGCCGCCTCGCACCCCCAGGGTGAGCGCCGCACCAATCGCACCGATCAGGGACAACACCGGCGTGCCGATCAAGAGGGTCAGCATCAACACCACCAGCGAGTCCACAGGCAAATCAAATTGAAGACCCAGCAGGGGCGCGAGCAAGACCAGGGGTAGGCCGGAGGTCAGCCAGTGGGCCAGGATCTTGGCGGCCACCAGCCAGGACAACCCAGCCGGCGACAAGGCCAGGTGCTCCAGCGTGCCATCCCGGTGGTCCGACTCGAACAATCGTCCCAGCGACAACATACTGGCCAGCAAAGCCCCCACCCAGATCACCCCGGGGGCCACCTTGCGCAAGGTGGCCATTTCCGGTCCGATGGCCAACGGAAACAAGGAGGCCACCACCACGAAGAAGAACACACCGGTCAGCACCTCGGCCTTGCGGCGCAGGGCCAGCAACACATCACGGCGCAACACGGCGATGAAGGCACTCATGGTGCAGTCAACCTGAGGTGATGACCCGTGCCCCCCATGGGCACCGTCTGGTGGCTGGTGTAGAGCACCAGGCCGCCCTGGTGCACGTGCTGACTGAGCAAATCCGCCAATTGCGTGACTGCACCTGGATCAAGGGCGACAAATGGCTCGTCCAGCAACCACAACCGCGCACGCGTGGTCAGCAAGCGCGCCAGCGCGGCCCGGCGCTTTTGACCCTGCGACAGCACTCGCAGCGGCAAGTGCTCGCGCCCGCGCAACCCCAACGCCGTCAATGCCTGCAGCGCACTCGCCTCGTCGAGCGACTCGCCACTCACAGCCGATGCGAATTGCAGATTTTCCAGCGCGCTCAGATCGTCCTTGAGTGAGAGGGTGTGACCCAGGTAGAGCATTTCAGCGCGGTACAACTCAGCGCACTGGCGGATAGGCACTCCGGCCCAACGCACCTCGCCCGTGATGGCTGGTGACAAGCCGCTCACCATGCGCATCAGGCTGGTTTTGCCAGCGCCGTTGTCGCCCTGCAAGTGCAACCATTCGCCCGCGCAGAGACTGAAACTCACCGGCTCAAACAACGGCCTGCCGCCTCGCTCGCAGGCCAACCGGTCCACCTCCAAGCGGGTTAAGCTCATAGGTAGGTTCCTGCCAAGGTCAGCACGCGGCCACCGGTACCGAGTTTGAAACGCGCGATGCCGGCGCTGCGTTGGGTGTTGACGCCCCCGAGATCGAGCAGGCGCACCCCTCGCTGCTGCAAGGCCTCGATGGCATGCCACAGCAACAAGTTGTGTGCATTGAACTGACGGCCCGTGTCGTTGGACCAGCCCACCTGGTAGGTGGCCGCGCTCCCATGAAGCAAAAACATCATCGCCGCGACGCGCTCGCCCTGATGGTCGGCGCGCAAGGTCAGCACGGTGTGCGCTGCAGACTTGCGCGCCTGGATGTAGCGCTCGATAAAACCCGACGGCAGTCCCTCCACGCCGCGCTGTTCGCGCATGGTGTCCTCCTGATCGAGCAACCAGCGAAATTGCGCGGGGTTGGCACCCAGGCGTTGCACCGTGAGTCCGGCCGACTCGGCCGCTACCAGGCGGTTGCGCCATTTGCCGTCGAAACCGGCCCGCAGTTGCTCACGCGTCTGGCTGAGGTCCAGGGTGACCGTGGAATACCCTGTCATGACACGTCGCCAGGACGAAAGGCCCGACGCCCCGTCCAGGGCCTCCTCCGGGGTGAACAACGCCAAACGCGGACGCATCCAGGGCAACCCTGCACGCAGTTGGCGATAGACCTCGGCCTTGTCAGCGGCTGTGAGCGACTCGGTCCAGACTGGCCCGCGCGAGCACAACGCCAGCGACACCATCCCGGCCAGTCGTCGACCAATGAACTGCGCGAGCGCGACAGTTCGTCCTTCGGCTTCAACACGCCCCCGCACACACGGGACCCCGATGGACTTCATGCAACTGCCGTAGGCCCAATCCTGCTGCAGGGCCGCCGAGGCGGCCACATGGTGGCGATCCCAGTCAGCCGCGTCAAGGTCATCCCAGAACAGCTTCATCGCCCTAGAATGCCTGTGCTATGAACGCTGACACATCCTGGCTCAACCGCTGGCGCACCCCCCCTCCTGAAGAGGTCATGGGACATCGCATCGAAGAGCCGCGTCTGACCCGCATGGCCTGGGTATGGGGCATGGTGATACTGGGCGGGCCCATCCTGTTGCTGGGCATGGCGATCGACGGGGTGATCCAGTTGATCACCGGGCAGTGCACCGGCGTGTGGTGCTGGTTCTGAGTGGTGGTGAGTCGCCCCGTCATTGTGGGCGTATCTTACCCGCCGTCGGTGTCTGAACTCCCATCGCCTGGCGCATCCCCCATCGAGCTCTTGACCACTTGCGCCACCAGTTCCAGGCGCTTGAGTGGGTCGTCTGTGGCCAGCAAGTGCTCCTTGAACGGCACGGCCAACGGCAAGAGCTCGGCCCAACGGTTGGCGACCCACCCGGCCTCGTCCAGACGATAGGGCGGGGCCAGAGGTAATAGGGCCGCCATGCCACGTCGCTGGGCATCCGCAATCAACTGACCCAAGCGGTCGGCGAGCGGCTGCAACACGGGGGGAATGGCCACCACAGGGTCCGGATCAGACAACTGCGCCTGGCCGCGCCAGCGTCCATAGGCACCCCGTTGCGACTCCATGAGCTGAAACCGCTGACCGCCCCGGCAGGTCACGCGCAACAAAGCGGGCTGGATTTGCTCGACCTCCAGCAGGTGGGCCACACAGCCCCAGGTGCCGGGCGACTCCATGACACCCGCCTGCTGCACTTCGCGGCCCTGGTGCAGCATCACCACCCCAAAGGGCCGCTGTTCACGCTGGCACTGCTTGATCAGATCGAGGTAGCGCACCTCGAAAATCTGCAAGGCCAGTTGGCCCTCAGGAAACAGGCCGTTGGACAGCGGGAACAGCTCGAGTTCAGTCAGCTTTGGCTCCGGAGGCCTTGACGATGGGTCCCCAACGGGTGACTTCGCCGCGCAGCATCTCGCTCATCTGCTCGGGGCTGCTGCCCATGATGTTGTAGCCCAGTTCGGTCATGCGCTTGACGTAGTCCGGCGCCTTGGTGCCCTTGATCGCTTCGGCATTCAGTTTGGCGACGATGTCACGCGGGGTGCCTGCTGGCACGGCCAGTCCGAACCACACGCCCGACTCATAGCCCGACACGCCCGCCTCAGCGAGGGTGGGCAACTCGGGCAACAGCGGGTCACGTTTGGCACCGGTGGTGGCCAGTGCGCGCAACTTGCCCGCTTTGATGTGAGGCAAGGCCGACGGAATGTTGTCCAGCATGACCATCACCTGTCCGCCCATCAGGTCGGTGACGGCAGGCGCACTGCCCTTGTAGGGAATGTGCGTCATGTTGATGCCCGCCAGATGTTTCAACATCTCGGCCGACATGTGGATGCTGGTGCCGCTGCCGCTGGAGGCGTAGGTCACCGCCCCCGGTTGGGCCTTGGCCAGCGCGATCAACTCGGACACCGAGTTGGCCTTCACAGACGGGTGCACCACCAGCACGTTGTTGAGCGACACCAGTGCCGTCACCGGCAGCAGGTCTTTCATGGGATCAAACGGCATCTTGGCGTAGAGGAACGGGTTGATGGCCGAAATACCGCTGGTGGTCATGAAAATCGTGTAGCCATCGGGCGCAGAACGAGCCGCCTCGGCGCCGCCGATATTGCCGCCGGCACCCGGCTTGTTGTCCACGGTGACGGTCTGACCGAGGTTTTTGGACAGCTCGGCCGCAATGGCGCGCGAGGCGATATCCACCGCCCCGCCCGGGGGGAACGGGCAGATCAAACGAATCGGCTTGCTGGGAAAGGATTGCGCGTGCGCCGCCAGCGTCAGCCCCAAGGCTGCCGTTAGCATCAATAAACGGGATTTGAAACGGGACAACATAGTCAGTACCTTCCTGTGGAGAATCTTGGTGCACATCCTAACCCCGAAAGCCGATGGCTCGCACAATCCGGATGATGCCAAGGGGAATATCCGCACCGCCCAACCTGGCGATCGGCCCGGTGAATCAGGTCGGCTTCAGGCAAAAAATCCCTGAAATCCGTCGACCGGCTCGAACCGGCGGTTGACAAAGCGCAGTCGGGTGGGCCCGTGCATCACCCGCTCGGTGAGCGAATGCCTGGGGTCACCCGGGTAGCAGATGGTTCGCACACCGTTGTCGTCAAACGGTTCGGGCTGGATGGTCGCCGGCGCTCGCTGTCGGGTGTCGTCCAAGACCGACTGAACCGTGGTGTGGGGCAACAGTTGCACCAGGCTCATGATCTGGGGCGGCGCGAGTTCGATCCGGTGCTCCCAGTAATCCTCCAGGGCCTGCCGCGGCTTCAGCCAGGCGCTGTGGGTGGTTTCAACGTTGTCGTGCACCGCTTCCTGGCCCGACGGCACGGCAGCGACGAAAAAACGGGTGTCAAAGCGCTGGGTCGACACCGTGGCGATCTTGGGCGTGATCCAACGTGACCAGGGCACCAGAAAACGGGTGGTGAGTTGCAGCGACATATCGCGCAGGACGTGGGCAAAGCTGGTGCCGGCTCGCAAACGCTCCCCCGCGGAGGTGGCATCAGGCGCTTGCCCGTGGGGGCCGTGCGCAAACAAAATACCCGACTCCTCGAACGCCTCGCGCAGGGCTGCCACATACAGCCCACAGGCACGGGCGGCGTCCAGCTCGGGTTCGGCCAACTGGCGATGCAACAACTCGCGGGGCTGGTCGAGGTGACGTTCGGGGTCGAGTTCAGCGTCCGCCGCATCGAGCTTACCGCCGGGAAACACATACGCACCGCCGAGCACCGCCGAGTTGCTGTGACGTTGCAGCATGAAGATTTCCAGCCCGTTGCTCCCGTCGCGCAGCATGAGGACGGAAGCGGCATCGCGGGGAGGCGTCTTGATTTCCTGGTGGTTGAGTTCCATGGGATCATTGTGCCCGCAGTCGCTGGGGGCCATCGACGCGTCGATGACAGATCACGGCCTCACCGCGTGGTCGGAGACCACCCACCCACACGGATGGACGTGGTCCGTCCATCTGGGCCAGCAGGGTCTCGGGGTCAGGCCTCCTGGCGTGAGGCGCGCATTTGCTCTTCGCCCGGCAGGCCCAGAACACAGCACGCACCGATGAGGGCGATGAGCGACATGGCGACCATCAGCGTGGTGAAGCCGGCCTGCTTCACCACCGGGCCCAGCATGTACACCGCCAGGGAGCTGAATCCAAAGGAGATGGCTATGCGTGTGCCGCTGACCCGCGATCGCATCGAGTCGTCGATGTAGCGCACCACCATGGCGTCGTTGAACGGAATCGCCGCAAACACCGTCACCATGTAGACGATGGCCGAGGCATACCAGATCCAGCCGCTGGTGCCCGATGACAGGTAAAACACCACGCCTTGCAAGGCCAGGATGCCGAAAAACAGCGGCTTGATCGGCACCGTGTCGATCAGTCGTCCCACGATGACCTGGGCAAACGAGGCCACGGCGTACACCACGGCCAGCAACAGACCCAGCATGACCGGTTCGTTCACCAGACCGTCCAGGCGCTGGGCCAGCAACTGGGCGTTGCCGTTGGTGGTGAAATTGAACAACAGGCTGCTGCTGATGGCGGTGGCAATCATCACCACCAGGGTGCGCAGCGCCAGCCAGCGCGGCAGATGCACGCCCGAGGCCTTCTTGCGCGCGGGCGGGGTCGATTCGGTGGGCGCATGGCGTGCAAACAACCAGCCGCATGCGATGGACACCACACCTGGCACCACAAAGGCCAGACGCCAGCCTCCCCACTGCACCAGGATGCCTGTGAGCAAGGCTGCCACGGCGATGCCCATGTTGCCCGCCAGGCCGTTGAGTCCAATGGTCAAGCCCGGGGTGCGAGAGCCTTGTACCAGCAACGGAATGCCCACCGGGTGGTAAATGGACGACACCGCGCCCAGCAGGGTCAACGCGATCGCCATTTGCCAGGGGCCCTGGGTCAACGCGACCAGCAAGGCGGCCACGCCCATGCCGTGAAAAAACACCAACATCATGCGCCGGCGCCCCCACAAGTCGCCGAGTCGACCGGACGGGATAGAGCCAAGACCGAACATCAGGAAGGCACCCACGGTGAAAGGCATCATGTCCTCCCAGCGTTCGATCTGGAAGTCCTGGGCGATGGCACCGACCGCGGTGGCAAAAATCAGCAGGAACAGGTGGTCCAGGGCGTGGCCGACGTTGAGAAGAAGCGAGACGATTCTGGGCATGGGCCAATCATAGGACAGGCCAGCCCTTCCCGCTGAACGGGCCGCTCAGGTGTCCTTGGACACCTTGATGGTCGGGAACTTGGAGGAGAAGTCCTTGGCCCGAGCGGCCACGCGAATCGCCACCTGTCGGGCCAGCGACTGGTAGGTGGCGGCAATCGGGCTGTTGGGGTCGGCCACCACGGTGGGGCGGCCGCCGTCGGCATGCACGCGGATGTTCAGGTCCAGCGGCAAGCCGCCCAGGTAGTCCACGCCCAGCTCCTCGGCCATGCGGCGACCGCCGTCCTGGCCGAAGATATGCTCGGCGTGACCGCACTGGGTGCACACATGCACCGCCATATTTTCCACCAGGCCGAGGATGGGCACGCCCACTTTCTCGAACATGCGAATACCCTTGCGCGCGTCGAGCAAGGCGATGTCCTGCGGCGTGGTGACAATCACCGAACCGGTGAGCGGCACGCGCTGGCTGAGCGTGAGTTGGATATCGCCAGTGCCCGGCGGCATGTCGACGATGAGGTAGTCCAGATCTTTCCAGTTGGTTTGCCGCAGCAGTTGCTCCAAGGCCTGCGTGGCCATGGGGCCGCGCCAGATCATGGCGTCGTCGGCATTGACCAGAAAGCCGATGGACATCACCTGAACGCCGTAGTTTTCCAGCGGCTCCATGCTCTGCCCGTCCTCCGTTTCGGGGCGTCCTTCAATGCCCATCATCATGGGCTGGCTGGGGCCGTAAATGTCGGCATCCAGGAGTCCCACGCGGGCGCCCTCGGCGGCCAGGGCCAGCGCGAGGTTGGCGGCTGTGGTGCTCTTGCCCACCCCACCCTTGCCCGAGGCCACAGCAATGATGTTGCGCACCTGGGGGAGCAATTGCACGCCACGCTGGGCTGCATGGGCGATCACGCGGGTGGTGATGTTGACCGACACGTTGCCCACCCCGGGCACGCCCTTGGCCGCCGTGATCAGGGCCTGGCGCAAGGCCGGATGCTGGCTGCGCGCGGGGTAGCCCATTTCGAGATCAAACGAGACGTCTCCCCCCTGAATCTGCAGGTTCTGGAGTGCCTTGGTCGTGACAAAGTCTTTGCCCGTGTTGGGGTCGGTCACGGCCTGCAAGGCGGCCAGGAGGGTGGTATCGGTCAGGGACATGAGGGGCTCCGCAAATCAGTCGGCTAGTCTATCCAACCTGGCTCGACCTCGGCTGGGACAGGGTTGCTAGGGGTTGCAGCCCTGGTCCTGAACGGCGCTGGATGGCCCCTGACCTAAAATCGCTGCTCTCAGTTCCCTTCGCCCCTATCGATGCCGTGGCCCTCTTGCCGCGGACCTGACTCATGTCCCAACGCCAACTGTTTGTCACCACCGCCCTGCCCTACGCCAATGGCAAGTTCCACATTGGCCACATCATGGAGTACATCCAGGCTGACATCTGGGTGCGGGTGATGCGCATGCAGGGCCACGAGGTGCACTTCGTCTGCGCCGACGACGCGCACGGCGCGCCCATCATGATTGCGGCCGAGAAGGCCGGCGTCACGCCGCAGCAGTTCGTGGCTGACATCGCCGCGGGTCGCAAGCCCTACCTGGACGGATTTCACATCAGCTTTGACAACTGGCACAGCACCGACGGCCCGGAAAACCACGAGTTGGCCCAGCAGGTCTACCTCGACCTCCAAAAAGCCGGCCTGATCGAGACCCGCACCATCGAGCAGTTCTATGACCCCGACAAGGGCATGTTCCTGCCAGACCGCTTTATCAAGGGTGAGTGCCCCAAGTGCGGCGCAAAAAACCAGTACGGCGACAACTGCGAGAGTTGCGGGGCGGTGTACTCGCCCACCGAGTTGAAAAATCCCTACTCGGCGTTGTCAGGCGCGACACCGGTGCTGCGCACCTCCGAGCATTTTTTCTTCAAGCTGTCCGACCCGCGTTGCCTGGACTTCCTGGCGCAATGGACCAACAGCGGCGCGGTGCAACCCGAGGTGCTGAACAAAATTACCGAGTGGCTTGAGCCCGGCGAAGACGGCAAACCCAAAATGGGCGACTGGGACATCTCGCGCGATGCGCCCTACTTCGGCATCGAGATTCCCGACGCACCCGGCAAGTACTTCTACGTCTGGTTGGACGCGCCCATCGGTTACCTCGCCTCGCTCAAGAACTACTTTGGCAAGATCGGCAAGGACTATGAGGCCTTCATGGCCGACCCGTCGGTGGAGCAATACCACTTCATCGGCAAGGACATCATCACCTTCCACACGCTGTTCTGGCCGGCCATGCTGTATTTCAGCGGACGCAAGGTGCCCAACGCGGTGTTCGTGCACGGCTTCCTGACGGTGAGCGGCGAGAAGATGAGCAAAAGCCGCGGCACGGGACTCGACCCGCTGAAGTACCTGAGCCTGGGCATGAACCCCGAATGGCTGCGCTACTACATCGCCGCCAAGCTCAACGGCCGCAACGAGGACGTGGACTTCAACCCGGACGATTTCCAGGCCCGCGTCAACTCGGACCTGATCGGCAAGTATGTCAACATCGCCTCGCGCGCCAGCGGCTTCATCACCAAGCGCTTCGGCGGCCAACTTGGCCCCATCTCCGCCGATGGCGAGGCCTTGCTGAGCCACTTGCGTGACGGCGTTGCCCCCATCGCCGAACTGCTGGCCGGTCGCGATTACGCCAAGGCCCTGCGTGACGTGATGGCCCTGACCGACCGCGTGAACGAGTACGTCGACGCCAACAAACCCTGGGAGCTGGCCAAGAAAGACGGCCTGGAAGGTCGCTTGCACGATGTCTGCTCCACCTGCATCGAAGCCTTCCGCGTGCTGACGGTTTTGCTCAAGCCCATCCTGCCCAACCTGGCCACGCAAGTCGAGGCCTTCCTGAACGTGACTCCCCTGACGTTCGACAACGCCCAGCAAACCCTGGGTCCTGGCCACGCCATTGGCGACTACAAACACCTGATGCAACGCGTCGACCCCAAAATGCTTGACGCTTTGTTCGAGCCGCCCGCAGAACCCGTGGACCCCAAACCCTTGGACTCTGACCCCAATTCCTCGTTGCCCGGTGGCGAAGCCCTCGCGTCCACCATCACCATCGACGACTTCGCCAAGATTGACTTGCGCATTGCCCGCATCGACGCCTGTGAGCGTGTCGAGGGCTCGACCAAATTGTTGCGCCTGACACTGGACGTGGGCGAAGGTAAGACGCGCAATGTCTTCAGCGGCATTGCCAGCGCCTACAAACCCGACGACCTGGTCGGACAGTTCACCGTGGTGGTGGCCAACCTGGCCCCGCGCAAGATGAAGTTCGGCGTCTCCGAGGGCATGGTGCTGGCCGCCAGTCACGGTGACGAGAAGGCCCACCCCGGCATCTACTTGCTGCACCCTGCCGCGGGGGTGACACCCGGCTTGCGGGTGCGCTGAGACGGCGGGCGTATGCTTGTCAGGCAGGAGGAGACCTGACTGTGAGCCCTTCGTTCTTTTTTCGGCCGCGCCTGATTGATGCCCTGCGCGGCTATGACAGGGCCCGGCTATCGCGTGACATCGGGGCTGGCCTCACGGTCGGCGTGGTGGCCCTGCCTCTGGCCATGGCCTTTGCGATTGCTTCCGGACTCAAGCCGGAAGCGGGTCTCTTCACCGCCATCATCGCCGGTTTGCTGATTTCGCTGCTGGGTGGCAGCCGGGTCCAGATTGGCGGGCCAGCAGGCGCCTTCATCGTCATCGTCTACGGCATTCTGGAACGCTACGGGCTGGCCAATCTCATCATCGCCACCGCCTTGTCAGGCGTGATGCTGTTCGTCATGGGGCTGATGCGACTGGGCACGCTGATCCGCTTCATCCCCGTGGCCGTGGTCATAGGCTTCACCAACGGCATCGCGGTGCTGATCATGGTGTCGCAGATCAAGGATTTCCTGGGCCTGCGCGTCGCCAGCATGCCGGCCGATTTTTTCGGCATCGTGCACACCCTGTCCGCGCACTGGGGCACTTGGAATCCGCAAGCGCTGTGGCTGGCGCTGGGCTCGTTGGCGGTGATCGTGGTTTGGCAACGCGTCCTGCCCGCGCTGGTGCGCCCTGGGGACGGGTTGTCTCGATTGAACATCGTCCCGGGCTCCATCGTCGCGCTGGTCGCAGCCAGCGTGGCTTGTCAACTGCTGGACCTGCAAGTGGACACCATCGGCAGCCGCTTTGGCAGCATTCCCAACAGCCTGCCCTCGCTGGTCTGGCCCGACATCAGCTGGGCCACGGCCCAGCACTTGTTGATGCCTGCCTCCACCCTGGCCATGCTGGGGGCCATCGAGTCACTCTTGTGCGCCCGCATCGCTGACCAGATGATGGGCGACCGCCACGACGCCAACCAGGAGCTGATGGCCCAGGGCATTGCCAACTTCATCACCCCCTTTTTTGGCGGCATGCCGGCCACCGGCACCATTGCACGCACCGTGACCAATGTGAACAACGGCGCCACCAGCCCCATCGCCGGCGTGGTGCACGCCTTGACCTTGCTGGCCTTCATGCTGGTGGCTGCCCCGCTGGCCAACAGCATTCCCCTGGCCGCCCTGTCGGCCATTCTCATGTTCGTGGCCTGGAACATGGGTGAGTGGCACGCGTTCATCGACCTCCAACAGTTTCGCCTGCCCTACCGCGTCACACTGCTGTCGGTGTTTGTGCTGACCGTGGTAGTGGATCTGACGGTGGCGGTGGAGGTGGGCCTGATCGCGGCGTGTCTCACCTTCATCTATCGCATCTCTCACCTGACCCGATCAGAAGAGGTCAGCACGTCCATCCCGGGGATGCAGGGCCTGCACGGCGTCCAGGCGCACCGTCTCTATGGCGCACTCTTTTTTGGCGCCGTCAAGTTGGTGGAGGCCCTGGAAGACCACCTGCCTGAACGCGCGCTGGTCATTGATCTCAAGAACCTGATCTATGTGGACTCCTCGGGCGCCGACGCGCTGCTGGCGCTGGCCCGTACCTGCCGCCAGCGCCGAGTTACCCTGGTTTTGTGTGGACTCACTCACCAGCCACGTGACATTGCAGCTCGCAGTGGTCTGCTTGAGCTGGTGACACCCGCTCACTGCGTGGACGACTTGACCGCCGGCTTGGCCGCTGCCCGCCGTGTCAGCGAGCCGACCGTTCAGACGGCTTAAAATGAAGATTCAGAGGTAAACCCCATGTCCATCTTCCAACGTCCCGACTACCAGTCCGAAACCACGCAGTTTCTGCAGCAACTCAAGCAGCAAAAGCCCCAGTTGCAAGCCCAGCAGGTGCAAGGCCGTGCTCTCTTGTGGGACAAGCAGGTGGACCGCGAAACCTGGGCCGAGTACCAGGCCGCCCGCGTGGCGCAACGGCCCTACGTTTACATGACGCAGGCGTGAGCTTGCCCAACGCCCCTGGAACCCCTGAGGATCTCCAGCCCACCTTGACCGAGTCGCCCGCCGCCGCGCTGGCGCAGGGTGATGACGCCCCCGAGTTGCCCCTCATGCCCGAGGTGGTGGACCACGTGGCCGTGGCGCGTCTGTATGGCGAGCCCTTGTTTTCGCTGCCCCAGGATTTGTACATCCCGCCGGATGCGCTCGAGGTGTTCCTGGAGGCTTTCGAAGGTCCGCTGGATCTGCTGCTGTATCTCATCCGCAAGCAAAACTTCAACATCCTCGACATTCCGATGGCGGGGGTCACCCGCCAGTACCTCAGCTACGTGGACGAAATCCGCAGCCGCAACCTGGAACTGGCTGCCGAATATCTCCTGATGGCCGCCATGCTCATCGAGATCAAGTCGCGCATGCTGTTGCCGCCCAAAAAGGTCGCTGAAGGGGAGGAACCCGAGGACCCACGCGCCGAACTGGTGCGCCGATTGCTGGAATACGAGCAGATGAAGCTGGCCGCTGCGCGACTGACCGAGGTGCCGCAATTCGGGCGCGACTTTCTGCGCGCGCAGGTCTACATCGAACAGTCGATACAGCCCCGGTTCCCGGATGTGCACGTGGTCGAGTTGCAACAGGCCTGGGCCGATATCCTCAAGCGAGCCAAGCTGGTCCAGCACCACAAGATCACCCGCGAGGAACTCTCGGTGCGCGAGCACATGAGCCTGGTGCTCAAGCGCTTGCAAAACCGCCAGTTCGTCGAATTCGAACAGCTGTTTCGGCCCGAGCAAGGCTTGCCGGTGTTGGTGGTGACCTTCATTGCGTTGCTGGAGCTGGCCAAGGAGACGCTGGTGGAAATCACCCAAGCTGAAGCCTTTGCACCCATTTATGTGCGGCTGTCGTACACGCCCAGCGATTGAGATGGCCTGGTATTCGCAGCAGCCTGGCTGCCTAGTAGTTGCTTAGCGACCCCGCAAGCCCACCAAAGCGGGATCACCGCACCACTCATCAGGTGGTGTGTTCCTGACGCAAATCACGGCCCATCAGGGTGGCCACAGCCTGCGCGGGCGTGGTCTGTCCCTCCAGCAAGGCGACCACCGCCTCAGCGATGGGCATCTCCACCCCCAGCGATTGAGCCCGTCGCACCGCGGTGCGCGCGGTGTAAACCCCTTCGGCCACATGGCCCAGTGAGGCCACCGCTTGCTCCAGGCTCATGCCGCTGGCCAGGGCCATGCCCACACGGCGATTGCGGGACAAATCCCCGGTGGTGGTGAGCACCACATCACCCAGACCACTCAAGCCCATGAAGGTGTCGGTCCGTGCCCCCAAGGCGACGCCCAGGCGGGTGATCTCGGCCAACCCCCGGGTGATGAGGGCCGCACGCGCATTCAGACCGAGTTGCAGACCGTCGCACAAACCCGCGGCAATGGCCAGGACGTTCTTGACCGCGCCACCCACTTCGACACCCGCAATATCGTCATTCACATACAGACGCAGTGCCGGTCCATGGAAAGCCTGAACCAGCGCTTCTTGACACGCCGTGTGCACGCTGGCGGCCACCAGGGCCGTGGGTTGTCGAGCCGCCACCTCCTGCGCGAAGCTCGGCCCACTCAAGGCGCCACCCAGCAATCGGGGCGCCACCTGGGCCTGAACCTCGTGGGCCAGGTAACCGGCCGCTTGTGTGCTGTGCTCAAAGCCCTTGCACAACCAGGCCACCGGCCGCTCGGCGCACCAGTCTTGCAGCGTGTGCAAAATTTCTCGCAATGCTGCCATCGGTGTGGCCACCACCACCAAGTCCTGGGTCGACAACCAAGGGCCCAACAGCGCGCCGGACACTCGCACCTGCGCGGGCAGGACATGTCCTGGCAGGTACCGATCGTTCAGGCGGGACTGGGACAACGCAGCCGCTTGCTGGGCGTCACGCAACCAGAGTGTCACGTCATGCCGGTCGCTCGCGGCAATGGCCATGGCGGTACCAAAGGCGCCCGCTCCGAGGACGGCAATCTTCATGGTCATGCGCTCACCCCGTGTGGCGCCACGCGGTTACTGCTGTTGGGCCTGGGCAGCCTGTTGCTGCTCGAACATGGCCTGGAAGTTGATTTCAGCCAGGTGCACGGGGGGGAAGCCGGCACGCTGGATCACATCGGCCACGTTGCCACGCAGGTACGGGTAGACAATTTGCGGACAGGCGATGCTCACCAGCGGCGAGAGTTGCTCCGGCGGGATGTTGCGAATCTCGAACAAACCGCCTTGCTTGGCCTCGACCAGGAACAGGGTTTTATCGTCAATCTTGGCGGTGATGGTGGCGGTCACCGTCACTTCCACCACGCCATCGGTCACTTGTTCGGCACCGACGCCCAACTGGATATCCACCGCCGGCTGCTCCTGGCTGAAGAGGATGGCAGGAGAGTTGGGTTGCTCCAGCGAGAGGTCCTTGAGGTACACGCGCTGAATTTGGAAAACCGGGGCTTGTTGTTCGTCGGCCATGACTGGATCCTGCAATCAAAAAAAAGCCCGCGTCGGTCATTCACCGAAGCGGGCAGGTTCGGGGTGATGGCAGATTATGTCAGGTCGGCTGCAGCAAAGGCATCAAGCCACCACGGCCATCCAAGGCCATCAAATCGTCACAGCCCCCGACATGGGTGTCGCCAATGAAGATCTGGGGCACGGTACGACGCCCGGTGATGGACATCATGCGCTCGCGCTCGGCCGGGTCGAGATCGACGCGGACCTCCTCGATATGCTCAACCCCGCGCGACTTCAGCAATTGCTTGGCCCGCACGCAGTAAGGGCAGACAGCGGTGGTGTACATCTTGACGGGCAACATGGAACGGTTTCCTTGAGGTGTTCAGGCCAACAATTCAGGCTTTCTCAACCGGGAGATTAGCCTCTTTCCAGGCCTTGAGCCCGCCCGAGAGGGAATGGGCCTGCTCGTAGCCCAGTTTTTTGGCCACCGCCACCGCGCGCTTGGAGCGAATGCCCGAGGCGCACACCAGAATGAGGGGCTGGGTTTTGCTGCGCGCCACGCCGTCCAGCTGTGTCTCGAGTTGATCCAGGGGCACATGACGAGCGCCCACCAAGTGGCCGGCGGCATATTCTTCGGCCGAGCACACATCGATGACTTGCGCCCTCTCGCGGTTGATCATCTGCACCGCCTGGTTCGGGCTGAGGCCAGCGCTGGCTGCGCCTTGCAGGGTGGGCAGCATGAGCATGACGCCCGAGGCCAGCGCCACGGAGATGAGCATCCAGTTGTCAAGAATGAATTTCAAAAGAGAGCCTTTGGTCAGTCAGGGTGGCCCACATTCTAAAATCACCGGGTGTTGGCTGGTTGGCTGGGTCGTCAAGTCCCTGCAGCGCTCACGGGCGCGTCTCTTGGCCTTCCAGATCCTGTTTCCTTACTTTATTGTTCAACATGTACAAGCTTGTCCTGATCCGCCACGGCGAATCCACCTGGAACCTCGAGAACCGATTCACCGGCTGGACCGATGTGGACCTCACCCCCACCGGGGTCGCGCAAGCGCAGAAGGCGGGGCAATTGCTGCGCGAAGCAGGCTATGAATTTGACATCGCCTACACCAGCGTGCTGCGCCGCGCCATCCACACCCTGTGGCACTGCCTGGACGCGATGGAACGCGCCTGGCTGCCGGTGCACAAAAGCTGGCGCCTGAACGAGCGCCACTATGGTGCCCTGCAAGGCCTGAACAAGGCCGACATGGCCAAGCAGTACGGCGACGAGCAAGTGCTGGTGTGGCGCCGCAGCTATGACACGCCGCCCCCCGCGCTGGAAGTTTCCGACCCGCGCAGCGAGCGTGGCGACCTGCGCTATGCCGGACTGGCCCCGGATCAGGTGCCCCTGACGGAATGTCTCAAGGACACCGTGGCGCGTGTCCTGCCCTTCTGGAACGACACCATGGCCCCTGCCATCCGTTCGGGCCAGCGGGTGGTGGTGGCGGCCCATGGCAACTCGATTCGAGCGCTGGTGAAATACCTGGACAACATCTCTGACAGCGATATCGTGGGCCTGAACATTCCCAACGGCATTCCGCTGGTGTATGAGCTGGACGCCTCGCTCAAACCGATACGCCACGACTACCTGGGTGACGCCGAAGCGGCGGCCAAGGCTGCCGCGGCGGTGGCCTCACAGGGGCGTAGCTGAACCCCCACACCCCATGCACCTGCGCACACAGGGGATGAGCTTGACAAGGTATATTGCGTAAATCGTGCCCACGGGCACCCACTCACTCTCCCAACAGGTAGCCACAGGGATATGCGTCAACATCTGAAAATCGCCGGTTGGGTCGCCGCCGGCGCCCTGGCGGGCGCCCTGACCACGGTGTCGCTGCAAACCGGGGCGCGCGGCAACATGGCCCCCCTGCCGCTCGAAGAACTGCAGCAACTCGCCGCTGTGTTCAGCATGGTCAAGAGCGACTATGTGGAACCCGTGGACGAGAAAAAACTCATCACCGATGCCATCTCCGGCATGGTGGCGAGCCTGGATCCGCACTCGCAGTACTTCGACAAAAAATCGTTCAAGGAATTCCGTGAAGGCACCACCGGCCGTTTTGTCGGCGTGGGCATCGAGATCAGCATGGAAGACGGCCTGGTGAAGGTAGTCTCACCCATCGAGGGCTCCCCTGCGTTTCGCGCTGGCCTCAAGTCAGGCGACCTGATCACCAGGATTGACGACACCGCCGTCAAGGGCCTCACCCTCAACGACGCGGTCAAGCGCATGCGTGGCGAACCCAACACCAAGGTGGTGCTGACGATCCTGCGCAAGTCCGAAAACCGCAACTTCCCGGTCACCATCACCCGCGAGGAGATCAAGACGGTGAGCGTGAAGGGACGCGTGGTCGAACCCGGCTATGGCTGGATCCGCCTGACCCAGTTCCAGGAGCGCACCGTCGAGGACTTCACCCGCAAGCTGGAAGAAATTTACAAACAAGAGCCACAACTCCAAGGCCTGGTGCTGGACCTGCGCAACGACCCGGGTGGTTTGCTCGATGCCGCCGTCGCGGTGTCGGCGGTCTTCTTGCCCGACAACGTCACCGTGGTGTCCACCAACGGACAGCTGGCCGAGAGCAAATTTGTGTACAAGGCCGCCCCCGAGTTCTACCAGCGCCGCGGCAACAGCGACCCGATCCGCCGCCTGCACGAATCCACCCGTGGGGTGTTCAAGCAGGTTCGCCTGGTGGTGCTGGTGAACGAAGGCTCGGCTTCAGCCAGCGAGATCGTCGCAGGTGCCCTGCAGGACCACAAGCGCGCCACCCTCATGGGCAGCCAGACCTTTGGCAAGGGATCGGTACAAACCGTGCGCCAACTCGGCCCCGACACCGCGCTCAAAATCACCACGGCACGCTACTACACCCCCAGCGGCCGCTCCATCCAGGCCAAGGGTATCGTGCCCGATGTGCTGCTCGATGACACCGCCGAGGGCAGCCCCTTTGCCGCGCTGCGCACGCGCGAAGCCGATCTGGAAAAGCACCTGGCCAGCGGCCAGGGCAACGAGGTGAAGGATGCGACGCGTGAAAAGGCCCGCGAGCAAGCCCTTAAACGCCTGGAGGAAGAAGCCAAAAAGCCGGCGAACGAGCGACGCCTGCCCGAGTTCGGCAGTGCCGAGGACTTCCAGTTGCGCCAGGCCCTGAACCAGCTCAAGGGCCAGCCGGTGCAGGCCAGCAAGACCCTGACCGAGCGTCCAGCCGAGAAAGCGGAGAAGTAAGGGGTGGATGACGCCCAGCTGCTGCGCTACTCGCGCCACATTCTGCTGGACGAGTTGGGCGTCGAGGGGCAGCAGCGACTGATCGACAGCCATGCCCTGATCCTGGGGGCGGGTGGATTGGGCTCTCCCGTGGCATTGTACCTGGCGGCCAGTGGCGTGGGGCGCATCACCCTGATCGATGATGACGTGGTGGACCTCACCAACTTGCAGCGCCAAATTGCACACACCACAGAACGCGTGGGGCAACCCAAGGTGGAATCGGCTCGCGACGCCATGCGGTCGCTCAACCCACGGGTGCAGGTGCAACCCCTGCAGATCCGCGCCGATGAGACGGCACTGCTGCGCCTGGTGGCTGAGGCCGATGTGGTGATCGATGGTTGCGACAACTTTGCTACCCGTCATGCGGTCAACCGCGCCTGTGTGCAGCACGCTGTGCCCCTGGTCAGCGGTGCCGTGATTCGACTGGATGGCCAACTCACCACCTACGACACACGCGACGCCGCCTCACCCTGTTATGCCTGCCTCTTCCCGCCCGACCAAGCCCCGGAAGAGGTGCGCTGCTCCACCTTGGGCGTGCTGGCCCCGCTGGTGGGTGTGATCGGTACCTTGCAGGCCACCGAGGCCATCAAGTTGCTGGCGGGCGTGGGGCGAAGTCTGGTTGGACGTTTGCAACTGCTCGATGGCCGCAGTCTGGAGTGGACCGAGATGCGGTTGCGCCGCCAGCCCGATTGCCCGGTATGCCAGCATCGATCCCGTTGAGGGGTGTTTTCGCACACGCCCACTGCCGTCAACAACCGCTCTGTAGCAAACTCTCAACAACTGCCGTGCCAGCGCCGAAACTCCCGCGGGGGCATGAGGCCCAGCGGGTGTGCAAACAACCCCCGACGCAACCACTGCGCCTGGCGCTGCAAGGCGTCATAGGGGCCGGGCAGCCCCCGGTAGGTGGGCGACCAGGCGTGGCCCTGAGCCACCATCCAGGCCCCCACATCCTGCCCCTGATGCCAGACTTGCGCCAGCAAGCGACCGTAGGTATCTAGCCGTCCTGACTCCACCTGCACAGGCTGCCCGAGCAAACGGGTGTGCAACGCCCGCCAGGCCTGCTGGCCCCACAGCTGACACCGCTCCGGGGCATCCAAGGCCGCCAGGCGCAGCTTACGGGCTTCACCCCCGTGGTCGGGCTGCACCCACAGGGTATCGCCGTCGCTCACGTGCATCACCTGCCCTGTCCAGGATTTGGCCAGGGCTGACCCATGAGCGAACCCCAGCAAGAAGAGGCCAGCCCACAGCCAGCCCAGCATGCAACGGCCAACGCACTTCAAGTGCCCACTCACGACAGGGTGTGTCATCGCTCGATCGTGCCAGCAGGCGATCCATGGTGGTGAACGCCGCAGTCACTGGGCCTTCGAGTGGCACCCTGTCAGGCGGTGAGAATCCACCCCTCCAGCGGGTCCAGATCGGGGGGCAGGCCATACAGGGCATCCCCCTGGGCGTGTCGCTGGGCAGCCCAGGCCGCCTGCACCATGCAGAGCACGGCGTCCAGGGAGTCGCCGCTGGCGTCGTCCACCAAAGCGTCCTGTTGGGCCGCGCTCAGACGCAGGCGCAAGCCCAGTCGGGTACGACCCTGCGCCAGCGCCTCCAACAGGTCTTTGCGCGCGATCAGGCGCTCGGGCGTCTGCCGAGCTCGATCATCACTTTTATAACTGCGTGTGCCAATCAACTCCCGCGCCAGCAGCCCCGGATACGCCTCCAGCGCCACCCGGGCGCGATCGCCGTCCTGCAAACCCGGCAGATGCACGCCCGCAGCCAACAGGCGCGGCACCGTCACCTGCAGCATGAAGGCCACCGGCGGGTTGATCCACTTCATGGACGGGCTGGACCCGGCCGGCCCGTCGGTGCGACGGTGGGCAAACTTGCCCCCCACGGGGCGAGCCTGACAGAACGAGGCGAAGGTGTCACGAATGGTGCTGCGCTCGAGCGCGGCATAGTGGTCCATGCACGCCCGCCATTGCAGGGGCCAGCCCAGCGTCTGGACCAACTCGCGCGGCAATCCGAAGGGCGCATCAAAACCGCCCACCCAAGTCATCGGTTGATGCAAAAACGCAGCCCAGTCCTGCAAGTCTTCGAAACGCAGACACGTGTCGAGCTCCACCACCAGCGTGCCGCGCTGCTCTCGTGCGTGACCCAGGGCCACCACCACCGGTTTGCGCCGTGAGGGGCTGCTGGTGACATCACATCCCAGCACCGGCCAGGCGGATGCAGTCACCGGCTCACACCTGGCGCGGAATGAGCGAGAGAAACTCGCGGCGCAGGTTGGAGTCCTTGAGGAACGCACCGCGCATGACCGAGTTGATCATGAGACTGCCCATGTCCTTCACGCCACGCCAGGCCATGCAATAGTGCGTGGCCTCCATCACCAGCGCCAAGCCATCGGGCTGGGTTTTTTCCTGGATGAGATCGGCCAGTTGCACCACCGCTTCTTCCTGAATTTGCGGCCGCCCCATGACCCACTCGGCCAGACGCGCGTATTTGGACAGGCCAATCACGTTGGTGTGTTCATTGGGCATCACACCGATCCAGACCTTGCCGATCACCGGGCAAAAGTGGTGGCTGCAAGCGCTTCGCACCGTGATGGGGCCGACAATCATCAACTCGTTGAGGCGCTCGGCGTTGGGGAATTCGGTGATGGTGGGTGGGTGCACATAACGACCACGAAACACCTCTTGCACAAACATCTTGGCCACCCGGCGTGCGGTCTCGCTGGTGTTGTGGTCGTGCTCGGTGTCGATCACCAGACTGTCGAGCACGCCTTGCATTTTCTGCTCGACCTCATCCAGGATGGCTTCGAGTTCATCCGGCTGCACAAAGTCGGCAATATTGTCATTGGCGTGAAAACGTTGGTTGGCCGCGATCAAACGCTCACGGATCTTCACCGAGACGGGAGTTCCCTGGTCAGCGTCACTCATGGTGGGCTTGGCTTTCTTCAACATGTTCACATCCTAACAGCCACAGAGGATCTTGCTGTCGTCAGGGTGAGACAGCGGCTCTTAATAACGCCGCGCCGTCAGGAATATGGCAATCCGCATCAGTGAGTAGGCGCTCCAATCGAGCCAGCGCTGGAACCAGGAGCGACGCTGGTAATCGCTCACATTGACCACCCGCCCGCCTTCGTCCATGGCGCGCAGCAACGCCTCGCGCAAGTCACCTGCCACCGCGGGAGCCTGGGCCACGATGTTGGCCTCGCGTGCCAGCAGCAGGCTCAGCGGGTCGAGGTTGGACGAACCCACGGTCATCCAGCGCGAGTCGATGACCGCCACTTTGGCGTGCAGGTAGCTCGGGGTGTATTCCACAATTTCCACCCCCGCGCTCAGCAGTTGCCCATACACCTGGTACGCGGCGCGGTACGGCACCAGATACTCGTAGCGTCCTTGCAGCAACAAACGCACTTTCACACCGCGCTGCGCTGCCCGCACCAACGCACGACGCAGCTTGCCCCCGGGCAAAAAAAACGCATTGGCGATCAAAATTTCGCGCTTGGCTCGGCCAATGGCTTGCAAATAGCTTTTTTGAATGCTGCGCCGGTGCCGCAGGTTGTCGCGCAGCACCAGCCGGTAGCGCCCCCGGGTATCCGGCAGTGGCGCCGTTTCCGGCTCTCGCAACGTCTCCAGCGCCTCCCCCACCTGGCTGCGCCGCAACTGCTGCGACAACTGCAAACGCCACCACAGCTGCGCCATGGTGTCGTGGATGGCCTGCACCAGCGGACCGTGCACCTGCACCGAAAAATCCAGCCGCGGATGCTCGATGCGTCGGCGCTGGTGCGGGTCATAGTGGTCGTCCAGCAGATTCACGCCGCCACAAAACGCCACCGACCGGTCCACCGCACAGAGCTTGCGATGCAGGCGACGCCAGCGGGTGGGAAACCACAGGCCGAATGGGCTGATGGGGTCGTAAATGTGCCACGCCACCCCGGCCTGGGTCCAGCGTTGCGCCCATGGCTTGGGCACCTCGGGCGTACCCACCCCGTCGAGCACCACCCGCACCTGCACACCGCGTTCGGCCGCCGCGGCCAAGGCCTCGGCCACCGTCAGGCTGTCGCCATGAAAATCAAAAATATAGGTTTCAAACAGGATTTCTTCCCGCGCTTGCGACATCGCCACGACCAGCGCAGGAAACAACCCGCGACTGCCTTGCAGCAACTCCAGGCGGTGATCAGCGAGCAATGCTTTAGACACGTTCATGGCAGGGGCTGCAAGGGCCAACGAAAATCGCTGATCAGGGGCAAGTGGTCCGAGAAGCGCCCCCAGGCCGGACCATGCGGTGCAAAGCTGTGGGCGTGCTCCAGGCCCCGGGCATAGATGTAGTCCAGCTGCACCAAAGGCAATCGAGAAGGAAACGTCGGCACGGGCGGCAGGGGGCCCCGGTACAGTCCCGCCAGGCCCAGCGCAGGCGCCAGGCCGGCCCCCCAGTCATTGAAGTCGCCCGCCACCAAGAGTGGCTGGGCCCGTGGCACTTCACGCTGGATGAACCGCTTGAGTTGCTCGACCTGACGGCGACGACTGCCGGCCAGCAGTCCCAGGTGCACGACGATGACATGCAGGGGCTGGGCCTGGCACAACACCTCCACGTGCAACAAACCACGCTGTTCGAGTCGATGGTCCGAGACGTCCTCGTGCTGATGCGTGATCACCGGCCAGCGGGTCAGCAGTGCATTGCCATGCTCGCCATGACGCGTGAAGGCGTTGGTGCGGTACACCGCGTGGTAGCCCGCAGGGGCCAGGTACTCTGCCTGGGGCTCAACAGGCCAGCGCTCGAAGCGGTGGGCATGGCGTTGATGAAAGCGGCGCACTTCTTGCAGGCACACAATATCGGCGTCAAATTGCTCGATCGCCAGCCCCAGGTTGTGGATTTCCAGGCGCTGACCCGGGCCCACGCCCCGCACCCCCTTGTGAATGTTGTAGGTGGCCACGCGCAGTCGATCCATGGTGAGATTGTGCGCCATGGAGGTTTCAGGGGGAGTGCGCCAACGCAAAGTCACACCGCGGGGCATGACAAACCCCTGACCCTTCCCCAACTGGGACTCAACGCCGCATGGCTGCCGAGTTCCATCTGGGCAACCACAGAATGGCCTCGGCGTTGGAAGGCGAAAACACCGCATCAGCCGCCTCTCGCCAGGGCAACCACTGGTACTCGGTGTGCTCGGCGGGGTTGAGCTGAACCGGCTGTACAGTGGGCACCCGCAAGCCAAATACCCGCTCGGTGTTGCGCGTCACCCCGGGGGGGTAGCGGTGCAGGTAGCGGGGATAGATGTCGTATTCGTTTTCCAGCCCCCAGTCCAGCAGTGCATGCTCTGGGTGTCGGCAGTCGAGGCCGGTTTCCTCGGCCACCTCGCGGCACGCTGTGGCCTCCCAGGTTTCCTCCAAAAAGTCTTGGCTACCGGTCACCGATTGCCAGGTGCCCACATCCACCCGACGGATCAACAGCACCTCCAACGCAGGGGTGTGGATCACCACCAGCACCGAGCGCGGGATTTTGTAGGGGCCTGCAGCTGTAGGCGGAGGGGAAGCGTTCATCGAAGGTGACTCATCGGGATGCATTCTGCGGTAACAACCGTGCAGGGGTCTGGGTGAGATCACGGTTGCACCGGATCGCGACCCTGAAGCTTACACACTGGAGCCGCCCTGTGGCTGCCCGGCTCCGGCAGAGGCCATGACAACCACAGGCACATCTGCGTGGTCAGCCTGCCACCCGCGTGACCCATGCTGCAATGCAACACCCGCTGGCAGCCCTATGATGGCAAGGCATGTCCACCTCCGACGCCCACCAACAACTGCACCTTGTGTCGGTCAACCGGCGCGGCATTCTGGCCATGAGCCTGTCAATGGCCTGCTTTGTCGCCAACGATGCGCTGGTCAAGCATGTCAGCGCCTCCTTGCCCTCGGGTCAACTCATCTGCGTGCGCGGCCTCATGGCCACCGCACTCATGCTGGCCGTGGCCCAGGGCATGGGCTTGCTCAAGCAGGTTCCCCTGATGGCCAACCGCTCATTGTGGTTGCGCGCCTTCCTGGATGGCATGGCCTCGCTGGTATACCTGACGGCGGTGTTTCACCTGCCGCTGGGCCAGGCCACCGCGATCAACCTGGCCTCTCCGCTGTTTGCCATTCTGATGGCCATGTGGTGGTTGCGCGAGCGTGTCACACTCATGCGCGGCCTGGCCGTGATCACCGGCTTCTTCGGTGTCCTGATGGTGGTGCAACCCGCCGCCGACGCCTTCAATGCGTACTCGTTGCTGGCGGTGTTGGGCACCATGCTCCACGCCACCCGCGACTTGTTGACCCGGCGCATTCCGGCCCACATTCCGGCGGTGCTGATATCGCTCTCGACTGCCTTGTCCGTGGCCGTGCTGGCCGGACTGCTGTCGCAGTTCCAGGTCTGGCAACCCCTGTCCCTGGCCAGCTTGCTGCAACTGGGCTTGGCTGCCGTGTTTCTGTGCTCGGGCTACTACACCTTGATTTTGGCCATGCGCAGCGGCGACGTGAGCGTGATCGCGCCTTTTCGCTACAGCGGCTTGCTCTTCGCTCTGGTACTGGGTTACCTGTTGTGGGACGAAATGCCCAACTGGCTGGCCTGGATCGGTATCGCCCTGTTGGTGGGCAGCGGCCTGACCATTCTGCAGACCGAGCGTCGACGCCAGCAGGCCGCCGAGCGACACATGGAGGGTTTACCCCCCAAGCCCTGAAGCCTTGGGTATCCCCCATTGTTCAAGGTCCCCTGACGAGCGGAGACTGTCGGCCAGACCCGCTGACCCCGCCCTTTTCCCCTTCGCTTCACACCCCCCACGTTTACCAATGTTTCAACAGGAGAAGACATGATCCAGACCCGACACGTATTTCAGATCGTCCTGACCGTGCCCAGCATCGTCGACGTGGGCCAAACCCCGCAGGGCGGTCGCAAGATCGCGCATGTCAGCGGCGGCACCTTCCAGGGTGAGCGCCTGCGCGGTACCGTGCAAGCCGCCCCGGGCGGTGACTGGCTGTTGCTGCGCAACGATGGCGTGCTGATGCTCGATGTGCGCTTGACCCTGGAAACCGATGACCACCAGCTGATCTACATGTCCTACCGCGGCATGCGTCACGGTCCCAAAGAGGTCATGGAACGCCTGGGCCGCGGCGAGGCCGTCGACCCGGCCAGCTACTACTTCCGTGCCCTGCCGAGTTTTGAAACCGCCTCAGAAAAATACAGCTGGCTCAACCGCGCCATGTTCGTGAGCAGCGGCTTCCGTCAAGCCAGCGGCCCCACGTACGATGTGTATGAGGTCCTCTGACCCCTCCCACCGCGGCCGCCTGACTGCCGCAGGGGTAGTGCACAATGCTTGACATCCGCTCCCTCAGGGGGCGTGATACCCATCAGGCAGGGGTGCAAACACGACACCCCACCAGACTTTCATTCCAAGGAGATTTCATGAAGCTGTTCACAACCTCGCTGTCCCGTCGCCTGGTCGGCGCACTGGCCCTCGGACTGGGCATGGGCTGGCCCATGGCCCAAGCCCAACAAGCGCCGCAGTTGCCCCCTGGTTACAAGGCCGAATACAAACTCTCGCTGGTGGTCGGTACCGCCTTCCCCTGGGGCAAAGGCGGTGAGATCTGGTCCAACCTGGTGAAGGAGCGCACCAACGGCCGCATCAATATCAAGCTCTACCCCGGTGTGTCATTGGTGGGAGGCGATCAGACGCGTGAGTTCAGCGCCATCCGACAGGGTGTGATCGACATGGCCATCGGTTCCTCGATCAACTGGTCACCACAGGTCAAGGAACTCAACCTGTTCTCGCTGCCATTCCTGATCAAGGACTACGCCTCGCTGGACGCACTCACGGGGGGTGACGTGGGCAAGGACGTGTTTGGCATTCTGGACAAAGCCGGCGTCGTGCCGCTGGCCTGGGGCGAGAACGGTTTCCGCGAGCTGACCAACTCCAAGCGCGACATCGCCTCGCCCGCTGACCTCAAGGGCTTGAAAATCCGAGTGGTGGGTTCCCCGCTGTTCCTCGATATGTTCACCGCCCTGGGCGCCAACCCGGTCCAGATGAGCTGGGCCGATGCACAGCCCGCGTTGTCCTCGGGTGCCATCGATGGCCAGGAAAACCCGGTGTCCATCTTCACTGCCGCCAAGCTGCACACGGTGGGCCAGAAGCACGTCACGATGTGGGGGTACATGATCGACCCGTTGCTGTTCGTGGTGAACAAGGAAATCTGGAACAGCTGGACGCCAGAGGACCGCGAGATTGTTCGCAAGGCCGCCGTGGATGCGGGCAAGCAGGAAATCGCACTGGCCCGTGCGGGTCTGGTGGAAGCCGGCCGCCCCCTGCTCAAGGACATCGAAGGCCTGGGCGTGAAGATCACCATGCTGAGCGCCGCTCAGCGCGAGCAGTTCGTGGCCGCCACCCGATCGGTCTATACCAAGTGGAAGCCGCAAGTGGGCGTACCGCTGGTGGAGAAGGCTGAAAAAGCCCTGGCAGCCGTCAAGTGATGGGGTGCGGCGTGGCCGCATCCTGTGTGCCCTGACCCAACCGGATCAAGACACTGCCTAAGCGGTCATCCACACGGTTGTGGTGTGCTGGCTCGGCGCTGCCCCACCCTCACAGGGTCGCGAGCATCGCTTGCTTCAACTCAGGCGTGATCTCGGGCATCACGCCAAACCAGGCCTGGAACGCCGGGCGGGCCTGGTTCATCAGCATGCCCAAACCGTTCACCGTCACATGGCCGCGTTCGCGCGCCTGCTTCAACAGCGGGGTTTCCAGTGGCACGTAAATCACGTCGCACACCAGTGCGGTGCGCGGCAAGTCGTCGAGTCGCAAGGCCAAGGCCGGCTGGTCTTGCATGCCCAGGCTGGTGGTGTTGACCAGCAAGGCGCATCCCTCCAGCGCCGATTCGCGCTGGGACCAGGGCAACACGTCAATCACGCCGTGGGCGCCGGCGCCACTCAGTTCGCTCGCCAGTTGCTGGGCTTTTTCCTCGGTCCGGTTGAGCAGACGCACGCGCGGGGCGCCGCGTTCGAGCAAACTCAGCACCACGGCCCGGGCCGCGCCGCCGGCACCCAGCACCACCACCGGTCCGGCCTCGGCACGAAACTGCGGCTGGGCATCCACCAGGCTTTGCCAAAAACCAAACCCGTCGGTGTTGAAACCGGTCAAGCGACCCTCGGGTCCCACCACCACCAGATTCATGGCGCCCATGCGCCGCGCCAACGGGTCGATCTCGTCCATGTACGCCATGGCGGCGACCTTGTGGGGAATGGTCAGATTGCAGCCAGCAAAGCCCAAGGCAGGCAGTCCGCGCAAGGCGTCTCCCAGTCGCTCGGGCTGCACGGGCAAGGGGACGTACACGCCCGCAATACCTTGCTGCTTTAACCAGAGGTTGTGCATGAGCGGCGAGCGCGAGTGCGACACGGGCCAGCCCATGACCCCCGCGAGTCCGAACGGCTGTGCCATGGGCGTCAGGCCGCTGCGCCTGCCGGGTTGCGCAGACGAATATGCAACTCGCGTAACTGTTTCTCATCGACCAGCGAAGGCGCCTGGGTGAGCAAACACTGGGCGCGCTGGGTCTTGGGAAAGGCAATCACGTCGCGGATGGAGTCGGCCTTGGTCATCAGCGTCACAATGCGGTCCAGGCCAAAGGCCAGGCCGCCATGGGGCGGGGCACCGTACTGCAGGGCATCGAGCAGGAAACCAAACTTGACCTGTGCTTCCTCGGGTGTGATTTTGAGGGCGTCAAACACCTTTTGCTGCACATCGGCCCGGTGGATACGCACCGAACCACCACCGATTTCCCAGCCGTTGAGCACCATGTCGTAACCCTTGGCGATGCACTTCTCGGGCGCGGTGACCATCCAGTCCTCGTGGCCGTCCTTCGGCGCGGTGAAGGGGTGGTGCACGGCGGTGTAGCGTTGCGACTCCTCGTCGAATTCGAACATCGGGAAGTCGACCACCCAAAGCGGTGCCCAGCGGTCGTCGAAGAGGCCGTTCTGGCGGCCAAACTCGCTGTGACCCACTTTGAGTCGCAGGGCCCCGATCGAGTCGTTCACCACTTTGGCCTTGTCAGCGCCAAAGAAAATCAGGTCGCCGTCTTGCGCGCCGGTGCGCTTCAACACCTCGGCAATGGCTTCATCGTGCAGGTTCTTGACAATGGGCGACTGCAGACCATCACGGCCCTTGGCCACCTCGTTGACCTTGATCCAGGCCAGGCCCTTGGCGCCGTAGATCTTGACAAACTCGGTATAGCCATCGATCTCGCCGCGTGACATCTTGCCGCCTTGGGGTACCCTCAGGGCCACCACACGGCCACCCGGGGTGGTGGCGGGACCGGAGAACACCTTGAAGTCGACGGTCTTCATCGCATCGGTGAGTTCGGTGAACTCAAGCTTGACGCGCAGATCCGGCTTGTCCGAGCCGAAGCGGTGCATGGCCTCGTGGTAGGGCATGATGGGAAAGTCACCCAGGTCAATGCTCAGCACCTTCTGGAACACCTGCTTGATCATGCCCTGGAACATGGTGCGAATGTCCTCTTCCGTCAGGAATGAGGTTTCGATATCGATCTGGGTGAATTCAGGCTGGCGGTCGGCGCGCAGGTCTTCATCGCGGAAGCACTTGGTGATCTGGTAGTAGCGGTCGTAACCAGCCACCATCAACAACTGCTTGAACAACTGCGGCGACTGGGGTAGCGCAAAGAATTGCCCGTCATGCACGCGGCTGGGCACCAGGTAGTCGCGCGCGCCTTCGGGCGTGCTCTTGGTGAGCATCGGGGTTTCGATGTCGATGAAACCGTTTTCGTCGAGGTACTTGCGCACTTCCATGGCCACCTTGTAGCGCAGCATCAGGTTGTTCTGCATGTAGGGGCGTCGCAGGTCGAGCACGCGGTGCGTGAGGCGGGTGGTCTCGGAGAGGTTCTCATCGTCGAGCAAGAAGGGCGGCGTGACTGAGGGGTTCAGCACCTTCATCTCGTGGCACAGCACTTCGATCTTGCCGCTCTTGAGGTTGTCGTTGGTGGTGCCGGCGGGGCGCTCGCGCACCAGGCCCTTGATCTGCACACAGAACTCGTTGCGCAGGTCCTCGGCGGTCTTGAACATCTCGGGGCGATCGGGGTCGCACACCACTTGCACATAGCCTTCACGGTCGCGCAGATCCACGAAGATCACGCCACCATGGTCCCGCCGACGGTTGACCCAGCCGCACAGGGTGACGGTCTGGCCAAGAAGGGCTTCGGTCACAAGACCGCAGTAATGGGAGCGCATGGACATGTCGGTTTCTCGAAAATAAGCCCGGTGAACGGGCAAGGTTCAGTGTTGGGACGGAGGCGCCGAGCTCGGGGCTGTGGAGGAGGAAGACGCTGAGGCCTGGGAGATCACAGCATCGGGCGCCACAGCACCCATGGAAATTACATAGGTCAGTGCCTGGTCCACGCTCATGTTGAGTTCGCGCACTTCCGAGCGCCGCACCACCAAAAAATAGCCGCTCGTGGGGTTGGGCGTGGTGGGCACATAGACACTCATGTAGTCGGACCCCAGATGCTCGGCCACTTCGCCAGCGGGTGAACCGGTCTGGAACGCGATGGTCCACGAGCCCGGCAACGGAAACTGCACCAGCACCGCTTTGCGAAACGCGTTGCCGTTACTCGAGAACAACGTGTCAGACACCTTCTTGATGCTGGTGTAGATGGACTTGACGATGGGAATGTTGCTGAGCAGGCGGTCCCACTGACGGACAAACCAACGGCCCGCCACGTTGGAGACCATGGCACCGGTCAGCAACAGCACCACGACCACCAGCACCACGCCCAAGCCATGCAGGGGGCGCAGAATTTCAATGACTGCACCGGTTTGCGCGGTAGGCACCATGATGCCAATCGCTGTCAGCACCCCCGACATCACGCTGTCGAGCGCGCCCACCAATCCGATCAGGACCCAGACAGTAATGGCCAGGGGCAGCCAGACCAACAGGCCGGCGAGCAGGTATTTTTTGAAATGCATGCGAGGCGATCAGTGACAGGCGCAAGAGGCACCGCATCCACCCGCTGCCGGGCTGTCGGCGGTGGCCGTTGCCGCGGTCGTTGTGGAAGAGCTATCGGTGGCGGGAGAATCAGCACCCGGGGTGGCGCCGCTGGGTGGGCTGGCTGTGACACCGCCCTTGAAATCGGTGGCGTACCAACCCGAACCCTTGAGCTGAAAACCCGCTGCAGTGAGCTGTTTGCTGAAGGTGGACGAGCCGCAAGCCGGGCAATCGGTCAGCGGGGCATCGGAAATTTTTTGCAAAACGTCCTTGGCATGGCCGCAGGACCCGCATTTGTAGGCGTAAATGGGCATGGCAGGAGGTGGAAGGGAAAACCTAGCATTATAAAACCCTGGGCCTATGCCGTCCCTGGACCAAGGCGAACTGTCAGGTCTTAGCGAGAACCCACCAGGCGGTGGTGGCTGCCGTGGCGATTGGCGATGGTTTGCGGCCCGAGCGAACCCGCCAGCATGCCCAACCCAGCCGCCAACACACCAGCCAACTGCGCCGGGAACTCCTCCCCCGCTGGGGTTGCCAGGAACAGGCCCCAGGCCAGCAAGCCCAAGACGATCGAGAACACCGCCCCCTGGGTGGTGGCGCGGGCCCAGAACAAGCCCGCCAGCAAGGGCACAAATGCCCCCACCAGCGTCACCTGGTAGGCGCCAGAAACGAGTTCGTAGATCGAGGTGCCCTGCATGGCAATGGCATAGGTCAGCACCAACGCACTGAACACCAGCACGGTCACCCGCATGGTGAGCAGGTTTTGCCGGTCACTTTGCTGCGGGCGTAGCGGACGCCAGATGTTTTCGGTGAACGTGACACTCGGCGCCAGCAAGGTGGCCGACGCACACGACTTGATAGCCGACAACAAGGCACCAAAGAACAGCACCTGCATCACAAAGGGCATGTGCTCCATGACCAGGGTAGGCAGCACCTTTTGCGGATCCTCAGCGATCAGGGACTGTGCCTTCTCGGGCATGATGATGAGGGCACTCACCACCAGGAACATGGGTACGAAGGCAAACAAAATGTAGAAGACGCCGCCCAGCACCGGGCCTCGGGTGGCCGCACGCAGGTCGCGCGCCGACATCACACGCTGGAACACGTCCTGCTGAGGGATGGACCCCAGCATCATGGTGATGGCCGCGGCAATGAAAAACACCACATCATGGAAATTCGGCTCCGGCCAGAAGCGGAACATGTCCTGGCTGGTGGCCAGGGCAATCACCTTACCTGCCCCGCCCGCCTGGTCGGCAGCAAACACAGCCAAGATACTCAGGCCCACCACCAGGATGATCATCTGGATGAAATCCGTCACAGCCACCGACCACATGCCGCCAAAGAGCGTGTAGGCCAGGATGGACACCACCCCGATCACCATGCCCAGCGGCACGCTGATGGCTTGCCCCGACAGCAGGTGGAACACCAACCCCAGCGCGGTGACTTGCGCCGACACCCACCCCAGGTAACTGATCATGATCATGATGGAGCACAGCAGCTCCACCGTGCGGCCATAGCGCTCGCGGTAGTAATCGCTGATGGTCAACAGCGTCATGCTGTAGAGGCGTGCAGCGAAAAAGGCGCCGACCAGAATCAGACAAAAGCCTGCACCAAAAGGGTCTTCTACGACGCCACTCAAGCCGTTTTGCACAAACTTGGCCGGGATGCCCAGCACCGTTTCAGAGCCAAACCAGGTGGCAAAGGTGGTGGTGACAATCATGGCCAGCGGCAGGTGCCGTCCGGCAATGGCGAAATCAGCCGTGTTGTGGACCCGCTTGGCTGCCATCAGACCGATGGCGATAGTGACCAGCAGGTAGGCAAAGACTAGCGTGAGCAACATGGTGTATTACGTTAAAAGATGGCCCTGTAATCAGACGACCTGAAGATGAAAGATCACTTGCATGACGAGCATGCCCAGCACGAAACCGAGCAAGGTCCACAAGACGCGCGACAACAGACGCTGGGTACGGCGCTGTTCTTGAATCAGCATCTGCACATCCGCCGACATGGGCTGGCTGCGAGCCTTGAGAAAATCATGCACCAAACGGGGCAACTCTGGCAACAGTTTGGCGTAACGCGGTGCTTCAGCCTTGAGTTGCGTCCACAGCCGCTTGGGACCCACCTGCTCGACCATCCAGGTCTCGAGGAAGGGTTTGGCGGTGCTCCACAAGTCGAGTTCCGGGTCGAGCTGACGGCCCAGTCCCTCGATATTGAGCAAGGTTTTTTGCAACAACACCAGCTGCGGCTGAATCTCCACCTGGAAGCGACGCGAAGTCTGGAACAGACGCATCAGCACCATGCCCAGCGAAATCTCCTTCAACGGCCGATCGAAGTAGGGCTCGCACACGGCACGGATGGCCGATTCCAGCTCATCAATGCGCGTTTGGGGTGGGACCCAGCCCGATTCGATGTGCAGCTCCGCCACACGCTTGTAATCACGTCGGAAAAACGCGGTGAAGTTCTGCGCCAGGTATTCCTTGTCGAACTCGGTGAGGGTGCCGACGATGCCAAAGTCCAGCGACACATAACGCCCGAAGGTGACCGGATCAATGCTCACCTGGATGTTGCCCGGGTGCATGTCGGCGTGGAAGAAACCGTCGCGAAACACCTGGGTGAAGAAGATGGTGACGCCGTCACGCGCCAACTGCGGGATGTCGACGCCGGCCTCGCGCAGGCGCTCGACTTGGCTGATCGGGATGCCCTTCATACGCTCCATCACGATCACCTCGCGATGGCAGAAATCCCAGAACATCTCGGGCACCAGCACCAGGTTGAGGCCCTCCATGTTTCGACGCAGCTGCGCGGCGTTGGCTGCCTCCCGCACCAGGTCAAGCTCATCGTGCAGGTACTTGTCAAACTCGGCCACCACCTCGCGAGGTTTGAGGCGTCGACCATCGGCAGACAGGCGGTCGAGCCAGCCCGCCATCATGCGCATGAGGGCCAGGTCTTTCTCGATCACCTCCAACATGTTGGGCCGCAGCACCTTGATCGCCACCTCACGCTCCTGGCCGTCCCGGGTGCGCAGCACGCCAAAATGCACCTGGGCAATCGAGGCGCTGGCCACGGGCTCGCGGTCGAACTGGGTGAACACTTCATCCACCGCACGGCCGAAGGCGCGCTCGATGGTCGCCACAGCCACCTCGGTGGCGAAAGGCGGGACACGGTCTTGCAACAAGGCCAGTTCCTCGGCGATGTCCGGGGGCAGCAGGTCGCGCCGGGTAGACAGCACCTGTCCAAACTTGACGAAGATGGGGCCCAGTTGTTCCAGGGCCAAACGCAAGCGAACGCCGCGAGGTTCCGTGAAGCGGCGACCCAATCGCAAGAGGGCTGAGAGGCGTTTGAGCCACGGGTGCGGCAGGCTGTCGAGCACAAGCTGGTCCAGCCCGTGACGCACCACGATCCAGGCAATGAAAGTACTGCGCAACAAACGATTCATGGCATGCCGTTCGGCGCTGTCGATGCACGCGCCCTGCGCAAGACAAAGTCACGCAAGGCCTCGGCTGTGAGCCGCCCGGCCGAGGCCAGGCGATGCGCCGGTACATCGCCAATCAGGCGGGCCAGGTCCTCCTCCGGATCCCAGCGCACATGGTCGACCAGCCAGTTGATGTCTGCCGCCAGTTGCACATCGCCCTCGATACGCAGCGCCGGCCGCTGCCCCTGCAACACCGTGCGAGCGATCTCAACGGGTGAGGTCTCGTTCAGGATCAGCACCAGGTCCGGCGTGGCTGTCGAGTCGCCCCGCTCGAGCAAGCCTGCTGGGGTGATCGTGACCCGCAGATCGAGATCGCGCCAGCGCCATTGCACCTGCCGACCTTGCTGACGGCGCAAACGATCCAGGGCCGAGGATTCCTGCAACAGCACGTGATTGAGAAACAACAGCACGCGCTGCTTGATCTCGGATTCCAGCCACACAGGCGGTCGCATGCGATCGAGCAATTGCTCGGCCCATTCGTCCAGACGGGGAAAAACGCGAGAAGGCATGCGGAGGTCTCAATAAAAAATGGCAGGTCGCCGACCTGCCATTTTCCCTCAAAGCGCCCCACCCGCAGCGATCATCTCGCCCGGGTGTGACGACGGGTTCACTGCAGGGCCTGGACGCCTGCCACCAACCAGCCCGCATGACCGTCCTTGGGACGGGTCATGTTCCAGACCTCGCGGAAGGGTGTGGGGCCGGCTGAGGGTTCTTCGCGAATGAGGCCCGAGAACTCGACGCTGGCCATGTAGCCCTGTCCCAGGTCTTCAATGCCCAGCAACTGGGCTTCCAGCATGACCACGTCGGTCTTGTTGGGCTGACCCGGGTTGTGCTCCTCGCGCTCACTCAGTTGCGACTTGATTTCGGTGATCATGCTGTCGGTCATCATGGCGCGCAGCGCAGGAATGTCCGAACGGTCCCAGGCATCTTGCAGGGCGATGAAGTTTTGCTTGGCCGCCTCGATGAAACCAGTGACGTCAAAGCCCGCAGGGATGCTCCAGTTCTGCTGAGCGCCCGCAACCGCCGAACCGATCAAGGAACCCGTGCGGGAGGGGGCTGCCACGGGCTCAAAGGAGGCTGTCTGGCCTTCCCAGGGACGGGCCGAGGCATCATTGCCAACGTTATGCGGGTTGTAGCTGGGTGCGGTGGCCGGCTGGCCAGAAGCCCCCGCCCCCTCGAACGCAAAGGGACTGCGCTCAGGTTGAGCCTGAGCCTGGCGGCGACGCATGATCATGCCCACCACCACCATGATGACCAGGGCCAGCAGACCGAACAGCAGAAACTGGCCGAACTCAGCGCCCAGTCCCAGCGAATGGGCCAGCCAGGCCAGGCCCAAGCCTGCAGCCAGACCACCCAGCATGGCGCCCCAGGGTTTGCGCTGTGCCGCTGCGGCAGCGGGCGCCGCGGCGGGTGCTGCGGCCGGTGCAGCAGCAGGTGCCGCCGGTGTGGCCTGTTGGCCAGGAGCTTGCGGACGTGCAGCCTCACGCTGCGTGACGTTGCCCGATTGCTGGCCTGCAGATTTACCGCCACCCAGGCGTTTCGAAGCTTCAGCGTGCATGCTACCCAACGACAGCACCACAGCAAGCAGTAAGGATCCCAGTCGCGAATTCATGTCATCTCCTGTTTCATTTTCTCAACACCGAATTCCAACATGAAGCGCCACAATGCCGGCACTCAGGTTGTGAATATCCACATGACCGAAGCCATTTTGTTTCATGAGGTCTTTCAAGGCATCCTGGCCCGGGTGCATGCGGATGGACTCAGCGAGGTAGCGGTAGCTGGCCTCGTCACGCGCCACCCAGCGGCCCAGTTGCGGCAGGATATTGAAGGAATACCAATCGTAGACTTTTTCCAGGGGCGGCGCCACCTTGGAAAACTCCAATACCAGGAGCTTGCCGCCAGGCTTGAGCACTCGGCACATCTCCCGCAGCGCCAGGTCCTTGTGGGTCATGTTGCGCAGGCCAAAGGCCACGCTCACGCGGTCAAAATGCTGATCCGGAAAAGGCAGATGCTCGGCATCGCACACCACCGTGGGCAGCACCACACCCCGGTCGAGCAGACGGTCACGCCCCGTGCGTAGCATGGCTTCGTTGATGTCGGTATGTACCACTCGGCCGGTGGGGCCCACCCGCTTGGCAAAGGCCAGCGCCAGGTCACCTGTGCCACCAGCAATGTCCAACACCTGATGACCGGGGCGAACATCGGCCACGGTGACGGTGTACTGCTTCCAGATACGGTGCATGCCCAGGGACATCAGGTCGTTCATGACGTCGTAGCGCGATGCCACCGAGTCAAACACGCCACGCACCCGACGCGCCTTCTCGCGCTCGTCCACGGTCTGAAATCCGAAATGAGTGGTACTCATGCCGGTAATGTAACGTCAGTCACTGGGATAGCGTGCAAAGTCCACAAAGACGGCAGGCGTTTCAGTGGTGATGGCCGCAACCGGCGGCCGCTGCCGTCGGCATGGGGTCATCGCGCTGCCGACCGGCCTCGCTCAAGCGGCGCTCGTAATCCGCCCACAACGCGTCTTGCTGGGTACCCAGAAAATGCAGGTAATCCCACGAAAAGAGACCCGAGTCGTGGCCATCGCTGAAGGTCGGCTGCAAGGCATAGTTGCCCACCGGTTGCAAGGCGGTGATGCCCACCTCGCGCTTGCCCGTTTGCAACACCTCCTGGCCCGGTCCGTGGCCTTGCACTTCAGCCGAAGGGCTGTAAACGCGCAACAATTCGAAGGGCAAGCGAAACCGCTCGCCGCTGGCATAGGTCACTTCGAGCACGCGCGACTGTGCATGCAAGGTGACCTTGGTAGGGGCCGGTGCGCGCGGGGGCGTTTTCATACCAGCACCCGCTCAATCCCGCCCTGATTGGCGGCTTTGACATAGTCACTCATCCAGTGTTCTCCGTGCAACAGTCGGGCCATTTCAACCACGATGTAATCGGCTTCGAGCAAGCCGTTTTGCAGGTCCTGGCCAAAGCGGCTCAGGCCCTGCAGGCAGCTTGGGCAGCTGGTGAGAATCTTGATGTTCTCACCCACCTGGTCTGAGCGGGCACGCAGGTCCGCTTCGTCACGACGCAGTTGTTCTTCCTTGCGAAATCGCACCTGGGTGGAGATGTCCGGGCGCGTCACACCCAGCGTGCCGGATTCACCGCAGCAGCGATCCGACTTGATCACCTGCGAGCCCACCAGCGACTTGACCGTCTTCATCGGGTCTTGCTGCTTGAGCGGGGTGTGGCAGGGGTCGTGGTACAGGTAGGCACCTTGTTGCTCCGCCGGCAAGGTGACGCCCTTTTCCAGCAAGTATTCGTGAATGTCCACAATGCGGCAGCCCGGGAAAATCTTGTCGAACTCATACCCCTGCAACTGGTCGTAGCAGGTGCCACAACTCACCACCACGGTCTTGATGTCGAGGTAATTGAGCGTGTTGGCCACCCGGTGAAACAGCACGCGGTTGTCGGTGATGATTTTTTCGGCCTTGTCGAACTGGCCGCTGCCGCGCTGGGGGTAGCCACAGCAGAGGTAGCCCGGGGGCAAGACGGTCTGCACGCCGGCGTGCCACAGCATGGCCTGGGTGGCCAATCCCACCTGGGAGAACAAGCGCTCGGAACCGCAACCGGGGAAGTAGAACACCGCTTCGCTGTCCGTGGTGGTGGTGCCCGGGTTGCGCAGGATGGGCACGTAATTCTTGTCCTCGATATCCAGCAAGGCGCGGGCGGTTTTCTTGGGCAAGCCGCCGGGCATCTTTTTGTTCACGAAGTGGATCACCTGCTCTTTCAGGGGAGCCGTGCCCACGGTGGCCGGGGGTGCGCTGGTTTGCTTGCGCGCCACCACGCTCAGCAAGTCGTGGGCCAAGCGCTGGACCTTCATGCCCACGCCCACCATGGCGCTGCGCACCAGCTTGATGGTTTCGGGTCGCGTGGCATTGAGCATCAACATGGCCGCGGCATTACCGGGGCGGAAACTCTTTTGTCCCATCTTGCGCAGCAGGTTGCGCATGTTCATCGACACGTCGCCAAAGTCGATGTTGACGGGGCATGGGGTGAGGCACTTGTGACACACCGTGCAGTGGTCGGCGACGTCCTCAAACTCCTGCCAGTGCTGGATCGACACGCCGCGGCGGGTCTGCTCCTCGTAGAGGAAGGCCTCCACCAAGAGCGAGGTGGCGAGAATCTTGTTGCGCGGGCTGTAGAGCAAGTTCGCGCGCGGCACGTGGGTGGCGCACACCGGCTTGCACTTGCCACAACGCAGGCAGTCTTTCATGCTGTCGGCGATGGCACCGATGTCGGATTGCTGCATGATGAGCGACTCATGGCCCATCAGGCCAAAGCTGGGCGTGTAGGCCTGGCTGAGATCGGCGGCATGCACATCGGGTTGGTCGGTGCGAGCGCGCAGCAACTTGCCTTTGTTGAAGCGACCCTCAGGATCGACCTGCGCCTTGTAGCGAGCAAAGGGGGCGATTTCTTCGTCCGTCAAAAATTCCAGCTTGGTGATGCCAATGCCGTGCTCACCGGAAATCACCCCGTCGAGCGAGCGCGCCAGCGTCATGATGCGCGCCACCGCCTCGTGCGCCGTTTGCAGCATCACGTAGTCGTCGCTGTTGACGGGTATGTTGGTGTGCACATTGCCGTCACCGGCATGCATGTGCAGCGCCACCCACACCCGACCCTTGAGCACACGCTGGTGAATGGCATTGCATTCCTCCAGGATAGGCCCGAAGGCGGCGCCGGTGAAGAGGTTCTGCAATGGCGCGCGCAACTGGGTTTTCCAGCTGGCACGCAAGGTATGGTCCTGCAACTGCTGGAACAGGGGGTCGCACTGGTCGAGCCAGCTCTGCCACAGGGACCGCACCTCGGCAATCAAGGCGCGCGCTTGCTGCACCCGCTCTTCAAGGACTTCAGGCACAGCCATGTCGGCGGCATCGTCACTCTTGCCCAGCGGCAGCTGGCCCTGGGCGAAAAAGGTGTCAAGTTCAGTGCACAGCGCAATCTTGTTGCGCAGGGACAGCTCGATGTTGATGCGATCGATACCGTCGGTGTACTCGGCCATACGAGGCAGCGGAATGACTACGTCCTCGTTGATCTTGAAAGCATTGGTGTGGCGGCTGATGGCCGCTGTGCGCTTGCGATCGAGCCAGAATTTCTTGCGCGCCTCGGCACTGATGGCGATGAAGCCCTCACCGCTGCGCGAGTTGGCGATGCGCACCACTTCAGAGGTGGCGCGGGCCACGGCGTCAGCGTCGTCACCGGCAATATCACCCACCAACACCATCTTGGGTAAACCACCGCGTTTGCTCTTGGTGGCATAGCCTACCGCCTTGAGGTAGCGATCGTCCAGATGCTCCAGCCCCGCCAGCAAGATGCCGGTGCGCTTTTGCTCGGCGAACATGAATTCCTTGATCTCGACGATGCTGGGCACGGCGTCCTTGGCATTGCCAAAGAACTCCAGGCACACGGTGCGTGTGTGCTCGGGCATGCGGTGCACCACCCAGCGTGCGCTGGTGATGAGGCCATCGCATCCCTCTTTTTGCACACCGGGCAGACCGCTCAGGAATTTGTCGGTCACGTCCTTGCCCAGGCCCGTCTTGCGAAAGCTCGCACCGGGGATGTCCAGGCGCTCGGTCCGGATGGGCGTTAGGCCATCCGCCTCGAAGTAGCGCAGTTCGAAGGATGCCATTTCGGCATCATGAATCTTGCCCAGGTTGTGACCGATGCGAATGACTTCCAGCCACTGCGCCTGCGGGGTCACCATGCGCCAGCTAACCAGGTTGTCCAGCGCCGTGCCCCACAGCACGGCTTTCTTGCCGCCGGCGTTCATGGCGATGTTGCCACCGATACACGAGGCCTCGGCGGAGGTCGGGTCCACCGCAAAGACGAATCCGGCGCGCTCGGCCGCATCGGCCACGCGCTGGGTGACCACGCCAGCCTCGGTCCAGATGGTGGGCACCGGGCGGTCCACGCCGGGCAGGTCCATCACCGCAACGTCGGTCATGGCCTCGAGCTTTTCGGTGTTGATCACCGCGCTCTTCCAAGTCAGCGGCACAGCACCGCCGGTGTAACCCGTGCCACCGCCACGCGGCACGATGGTCAGGCCCAATTCGAAGCAACCGCGCACCAGCCCAGCCATCTCGGCCTCGGTATCCGGGGTGAGCACCACAAAGGGCACTTCGACGCGCCAGTCGGTGGCGTCGGTCACGTGGGACACACGCGAGAGTCCATCAAACTTGATGTTGTCCGCCGCCGTCAGGCGTCGTAGCAGCTTCTGGGTCTGGCGGCGCAGGGCCGCCAACTCGTCAAAATGCTGGTTGAACTGTTGCACTGCCGAGCGCGCTGCCCGCAACAACTCCACCACCAGGGCATCACGGTCGCCATCCAACTCAGGGGTGCGACGGCGCTCCACCTCGCCCAGACGGTGATGCAGGGCATCGACCAGCAGACGGCGGCGCTTGGGGTTGTCCAGCAAGTCGTCTTGCAAATAGGGGTTGCGTTGCACCACCCAGATATCGCCCAATACCTCGTAGAGCATGCGTGCGGAGCGCCCGGTGCGGCGCTCGCCCCGCAACCGCTCGAGGACGTCCCAGGCGCTGGCACCCAGCAGGCGCAGCACGATCTCCCGGTCCGAGAACGAGGTGTAGTTGTAGGGGATCTCGCGCAGACGCGGGCCGGTGTCGGTCTCGGCCAGCAACTGGGTCAGCGGTGTCGGGGCATTCATGGAGGTGTCAAAAGCGACCTGGGCCCGTTGGCCCTAGGACTGAAGAGCCATTATCGCAGTGCAGCAATTACCCCTTTGGTGGTGCGCGCTTCAGTGCAGCCCATGTCATAGGGCATTTTCCCGTCGTTTGCCACCCTTTCGAGGATGGCGTCTGGCACCCCTGCCCACCCCGTCTCGCCGCGTAGAGACAAGTCCTCATGGCCGGTCAGGCCCGATCCCGTCAGAATACTGTCACGCCACTGCCATATCAGGGGCCTATCCTGACGGCATTGTCCGCCGTGCTGCACGATTCCTTCGGGGAGGTGCGCCACCTGTTTTTTTCTGGAGTCATCATGTTCTTGAAACCTTCCCGTCGTCTGGCTCTGGCCAGTCTGATCAGCCTGAGTACTCTCGGCTTGCCCGCCCACGCCCAAACCGAGATTCAGTGGTGGCACTCGATGGGGGGGGCCCTGGGCGAGTGGGTGAACGACCTGGCCAAGGACTTCAACGCCAGCCAGAAGGACGTCCGCATCGTTCCGGTATTCAAAGGCAGCTACGACGAGTCCATGACGGCGGCCATTGCCGCCTACCGTGCCGGCAATGCCCCGCACATTCTGCAGGTGTTTGAAGTGGGCACAGCCACCATGATGGCCAGCAAGGGCGCGATCAAGCCGGTGGGCGAGGTCATGAAGGAGGCCGGCGTGACCTTCAACCAGGACGCCTATGTGCCGGCCGTGGCGGGCTACTACACCGCCCCCAACGGCCAGATGCTGAGCTTCCCCTTCAACAGTTCCACCCCGGTGTTTCATTACAACAAGGACGCCTTCAAGGCCGCCGGCCTGGACCCCGAAAAGCCGCCCACCACCTGGCCCGAGGTGGCCCTGGCCGCCGCCAAACTCAAGACGAGTGGTCACAAGTGCCCCTTCACCACCAGCTGGATCAGCTGGACCCAGCTCGAGAGTTTCTCGGCCTGGCACAACACCGAATTCGCCACCAAGGGCAACGGGATGCGCGGCATCGACGCCCGCCTGAGTTTCAACACCCCCCTGCACGTGCGTCACATTGAAAACCTGGCCAACATGGCCAAGAACGGGCTCTTCGTTTACAAAGGCCGGGGCAATGCGGCGGACGCCACCTTCGTCTCGGGCGAGTGCGCCATGGCCACAGGTTCCTCGGCGCTGTATGGCAATGTGACACGCAATGGCAAGTTTGGCTACGGCATCGGTACGCTGCCCTATTACCCGGATGTACCGGGCGCTCCGCAAAACACCGTCATCGGTGGCGCCAGCCTGTGGGTCATGAGCGGGAAAAAGGCCGCTGAATACAAGGGCGTGGGCCAGTTCTTCGCCTACCTGTCACAACCCGACGTGGCGGCGGCCAGCCACCAGCGAACCGGCTACCTGCCGGTCACCAAGGCCTCCTTCGAGTTGACCGACAAGGCCGGTTTCTACAAGAAGAACCCCGGTACCGACGTGTCGGTCACGCAGATGATCCGCAAGACCACCGACAAGTCGCGCGGCGTGCGACTGGGCAACTTCGTGCAGATTCGCACCATCATCGACGAGGAGCTCGAAGGCGTGTGGAGCGGCAAGAAAGCCCCCAAGGAAGCCCTGGACACGGCGATTCAGCGCGGCAACGAACAACTCGAGCGCTTTCAGAAAGCCAACAAGGGTTGAGGACCCCGGCCCGGGCGGGGGGGCCACTCAGTCGCCTGGGCTAGACTCGCCGGCATGGACAAGCGCGTTCAATTTCGCTCCGCCTGGCTGCCCTGGCTGCTAATCGCACCGCAAATGGCGGTGATTGGCCTGTTTTTCTTCTGGCCGGCGGCACAGGCGCTCTACCAGAGCCTGACCCTGCAAGACGCCTTTGGCACCAGCAGCGAATTCGTCGGTTGGCTGAATTTCGAGCGGCTGTGGGAAGACGCCTCCTACCTGGCCTCGTTCAAAACCACCGCTGTGTTCTCTCTGCTGGTGGCCACACTGGGCTTGAGTGTGTCACTTGGCCTGGCCGTGCTGGCCAACCGGGTGGTGCGCGGTGCCTTGGTGTACAAAACCCTGCTGATCTGGCCCTACGCCGTCGCGCCGGTGGCCGCAGGGGTGTTGTGGCTGTTCATGTTTAATTCGCCCATGGGCGTGGTGTCGTTTGGCTTGCGTGCGCTGGGCCTGCCCTGGGACCACCTGCTCAACGCCGACCACGCGATGGCGCTGGTGGTCATGGCTGCCGTGTGGAAACAGATTTCCTACAACTTCCTGTTTTTCCTGGCGGGCCTGCAAAGCATTCCGAAATCCTTGATCGAGGCGGCGGCCATCGATGGCGCCGGACCGGTGCGGCGGTTCTGGACCATCGTCTTCCCCCTGCTGTCTCCCACCACGTTTTTTTTGCTGGTGATCAACGTGGTGTACGCCTTCTTCGACACCTTCGCCATCATCGACGCGGTGACGCATGGCGGCCCGGGCAAGGACACCGCCATCCTGGTTTACAAGGTGTATTACGACGGCTTCAAGGCCATGGACCTGGGTGGCTCGGCGGCGCAATCGGTGGTGTTGATGGCCATCGTCATCGCGCTGACCGTGGTGCAGTTCCGCTTCATCGAGAAGAAGGTGCAGTACTGACATGGTCGAGCGCCGCCCTGCCCTCACGCTGATCACCCACCTGCTGCTGTTGCTGGGGGTGATGGTCGTGGCCTTCCCGGTCTATTTGGCCTGGGTGGCCTCCACCCACACGGCCAGCACCATCGCGCAAAGCATGCCCCTGCCCTTGTGGCCAGGCGCACATGGGTTGGACAACTATGCGCTGGCCCTGCTGGGCGGCGTGGGCGAGTCCGGCAGCCGCTATCCGGCCACCTTGCCCATGCTGGGGGTGAGCCTGGCCAGCGCCCTCATCATCGCCCTGGGCAAGATCGCTATCTCGCTGCTGTCGGCCTTTGCCATCGTGTACTTTCGCTTTCCGATGCGACAACTGGTGTTTTGGATGGTCTTTGTGACCCTGATGCTGCCGGTGGAGGTGCGCATCGGCCCGACCTACCAGGTGGTCGCGGACCTGGGACTGTTGAACACCTATGCCGGACTCACCGTGCCTCTGATCGCCTCGGCAACCGCCACATTTCTGCTCCGGCAGTTTTTTTTGACGGTGCCTGATGAACTGGTGGAAGCCGCCCGCATCGACGGGGCCGGCCCGATGCGCTTTTTCCGTGATGTACTGCTGCCGCTGTCCGCCACCCCGATGGCGGCATTGTTTGTCATCCAGTTCATCTACGGCTGGAACCAGTACCTGTGGCCGCTCCTGGTCACCACCGACGAGAGCATGTACCCCATTGTGCTGGGCATCAAGCGGCTGATTGCTGGCGAGGTCTACACCGACTGGAACATCGTCATGGCGGTCACCCTATTGGCCATGCTGCCCCCTGCGGTGGTGGTCATCGGCATGCAGAAGTGGTTCGTCAAGGGACTGGTCGATACCGAAAAATAAGAAGGCACTTCATCCATGGCAGGCATCCAGCTTCGAGGACTCGTCAAACGCTACGGCCAGGGCGCACATGCGGTACCCGTGCTGCACGGCATTGACGCCAGCGTGCATGACGGTGAATTCGTGGTCATCGTGGGTCCGTCGGGTTGCGGCAAGTCGACCCTGTTGCGCATGGTGGCGGGACTGGAAGAAATCACCGAGGGCGAAGTGCAGATTGGCGAGCGCGTGGTCAATGAACTCGAACCCGCCGAGCGCGACATCGCCATGGTGTTCCAGAACTATGCGCTGTACCCGCACATGACGGTCTTTGACAACATGGCCTATGGCCTGAAGATTGCCCGTGTGCCGCGTGACGAGATTCGGGCGCGCGTGGACAAAGCGGCCGCCATTTTGGAACTCGGTGGCTTGCTGCACCGCAAACCGCGCGAGCTCTCCGGGGGGCAGCGCCAGCGTGTGGCCATGGGGCGAGCCATCGTGCGCCAACCGCAGGTGTTCCTCTTCGACGAGCCGCTGTCCAACCTGGACGCCAAGCTGCGCGCCCAGACCCGGCTGGAAATCCAGACCCTGCACCGCGAACTGGGCATCACATCGCTCTTTGTCACCCACGACCAGGTGGAAGCCATGACGCTGGCGCAGCGCATGCTGGTGATGAATGGCGGTCGCATGGAGCAGTTCGGCACCCCACAGGAGGTGTACGAACAGCCGGCCAGTACTTTTGTGGCGAGCTTCATCGGTTCGCCCCCCATGAATTTGCTGCAGCAGGCCCGTGGTGTGCCCCAAGGCCGGATACTGGGCGTGCGCCCCGAACACCTGCGGTTGTCAGCGCAGATCGATGGAAATGGCTGGGTGGCCCGCGTGAACGCTCAGGAAATGTTGGGGGCCGAGCGACTGCTGTATCTGCGACTCGGGGATGAGTCGGTCATCGTGCGGTTGGATGAGGCCACGCCCGTGCCCCCCATCGGCAGCGAAGTACAAGTCACGCCCCGGGCCGACCGCCTGCACTGGTTTGACGCTGCCACCGGATTGCGCGGTGAGGAGCCCGCCTGAACGGGGTTTGCTCACCCGGGATCTGCCCTCGCCTGTCCACCTTGCCCAGACGCCTATGCCCACACGCCCCTTGCCCCCCTGGCCTTACCCGCGCTGGATTGCCCACCGGGGAGCGGGCCGCCTGGCCCCAGAAAACACCCTGGCTGCGTTTCGCCTGGGTGCCAGCCACGGCTACCGGATGTTCGAATGCGATGCCAAGCTGAGTGCGGATGGGGTGGTGTTTTTGCTGCATGACGCCACCCTGGAGCGCACCACCAATGGCCACGGCACCGCGGGCGAACAGCCTTGGCAGCAGTTGTCGCTTCTCGACGCGGGCGGCTGGTTGTCGCGGAGTTACGCCGGGGAACCCTTGGCCACCCTGTCCGGTCTGAGCCGCTATTGCCTGGCCAATGGCTTTCATCTCAACATCGAGATCAAGCCCACCCCCGGCACCGAGCGGCACACCGGCGAGGTGGTGGCGCGTAAAGCCGCAGACTTGTGGCAAGAGGCCGCTGTGCCCCCCTTGCTGACCTCGTTTCGTTCGCAGTCCCTGGAGGGCGCGCGCGCGGCCGCGCCCCACCTGCCACGCGGCTTGCTGATCGACAACTGGACAGAGGACGCGATCGACTCAGCCACCGCGCTCGGGTGCCTGGCCCTGGTGTGCCACTATGGGCTGTGGAACGCCCCGCGTGTTGCGCGAGCGCACGCGGCCGGTCTTCGCACCCTGAGCTACACGGTGAACGATGCCTCGGTGGCGGCCCATGTGCTGAATTTGGGCACGGATGGCGTGATCACGGACCGGGTGGATCTCTTCGCCCCAGGCTTCAACGGCGCCACATCTTGAGGCACACAGCCTGCGTCAGGGCGGCGGTGATCACCAAGAGGCCGTAAGCCAACATCTTGCCATCCCGCCCGAGCCACCCCAGACACCCCAGCAGGCACAGTGAACCGGTGAGGGTGATCCAGCCGACGCGGCCCAGCCAGCCCTCAAACCCACGCCAACGCCGCCCCATCACGCCCAAGGACGTGGCCAGCACCAGCAACAGCGCCACCCCCAGAGCCGGCGCCAGCAAATTCAGCAGGTGGAAGAGCGGGACACCCAGCAACATGGGGTAATTTTATAATTGACGTATGCCAGTCTGGGCTCTAGGGCTGAACCATCACACGGCACCGCTGGACCTGCGGGGCCGATTTGCATTTGCCGTCGAGCAGATGGGGCCTGTGTTGTCCGGCTTGCGCAGCGTTTTCAGCACCAGCAGCGAGGCGGCCATCCTTTCCACCTGCAACCGTACCGAGGTGTACTGCGCTGCCGACGACATCGCCCTGCCCCAGACCCTGCAATGGCTGGCGCAATCGGGGGGGGTGAGTCCCGAATTGCTACAAAGCCACACCTATTTTCTGCAACAGGACGAAGCTGCCCGCCACGCCTTTCGGGTGGCCAGCGGTCTGGACTCCATGGTGCTGGGCGAGCCCCAGATCCTGGGCCAGATGAAGGACGCGGTGCGCGCCGCCTCGGATGCCGGCGCCCTGGGCACGACCCTGCACCAGATGTTCCAGCGCTCCTTTGCAGTGGCCAAGGAAGTGCGCACCTCGACCGAGATCGGCGCTCACTCCATCAGCATGGCCGCGGCCGCCGTGCGCCTGGCCTCGCAACTGTTTGAAGATCTGTCCCGCACCCGCGTGCTATTTGTGGGCGCCGGCGAAATGATCGAGTTGTGCGCCACCCACTTCGCAGCGCGTCGACCCGAAGCCATCACTATCGCCAACCGCACGCTGGAGCGTGGCGAGCGTCTGGCGGCCGACTTTGGCGCCACCGTGATGCGCCTGTCCGAACTGCCCGATCGGCTGCATCAGTTTGACATCGTGGTGAGTTGCACCGCCAGCACGCTGCCCCTGATTGGTCTGGGTGCGGTAGAACGTGCGCTCAAGCAGCGCCGTCATCGCCCCATGTTCATGGTGGACCTGGCCGTACCCCGCGACATCGAACCCGAAGTGAAATCGCTGGACGATGTGTTCCTGTACTCCGTGGATGATTTGTCCACCGTGGTGCAAACCGGGCAAGCCAACCGCCAGGCCGCCGTGGCCCAGGCCGAGGCCATCATCGACGCCGGGGTGCAAAGCTTTCTGCACTGGATGGACCAGCGCAGCCAGGTGCCGTTCATCCAGCAGCTCAATGCCCAGGCCGACACCTGGCGCGAAGCCGAGTTGCAGCGGGCCCAGAAACGTCTGGCCCGTGGCGAACCGGTGGAACAGGTGATGGACGCCCTGGCTCGGGCGCTGACCCAGAAAATGCTGCACGGTGCCATGGCCGAGTTGCGCTCAGGCGACCACACCTCGCGCGAGCGTGCCCGTGAGGCCGCCGAACACTTCTTCCTGCGCGACGCACGTTAGACCATGCTCCACAGCCCCGCACTTCAGGGCGGGCGGTTGTGCATGGATGCATCATCGCCGGCCCCTTGCCCACCCCCGTCCTCGGTCTGCACGCCGGCTCGATCAGGGCGGGATGGCATCCGCCTCTGTCGCCACCACCCGGCACCTTGACCTTCAGATGAAGCCCTTTCTGCGCGCCCAACTCGAACGCTACACCCAGCGCCTGAGCGAACTCGACTATCTGCTCTCTCGCGAAGACATCATGTCCAACATGGAGCAGTTTCTGGCCTTGTCGCGCGAGCACGCCGAAGTGTCGGTGATCGGCCAGCGCTGGAGCCGCCTGCAACAACGTGAGCAGGACCTGACCACCGCGCAAGCCATGCTGGCCGAGATGGATGGGGATAGTGATACCCACCGCGATGCCGACATGCGTCAACTCGCGCAGGACGAAATCGCACAGGCCCAGGACGAGTGCGGCCAACTGGAAGCCGAGTTACAACGCCTGCTGCTGCCCCGAGACCCAGATGAGGACCGCCATGCATTTCTGGAGATCCGCGCCGGTACCGGTGGGGACGAGTCGACGCTCTTTGCCGGCGACTTGCTGCGCATGTACACCCGCTATGCAGACAGTCAGGGCTGGCGGGTGGAGCTCCTGAGCGAGTCGCCCAGCGAGCTCGGGGGCTACAAGGAAGTGGTGCTGCGCATCGAAGGTCAGGAGGCCTATGGCCGGCTACGCTTTGAGTCGGGCGGGCACCGGGTGCAGCGTGTCCCCGTGACGGAATCGCAGGGGCGTATCCATACCAGCGCCTGCACCGTCGCGGTGATGCCCGAGCCGGATGAGGCTGCTGCCGTTCAGATCAACCCATCCGACTTGCGCATCGACACCTTTCGTGCCAGCGGGGCAGGCGGACAGCACATCAACAAGACCGATTCGGCGGTGCGCGTCACACACATTCCCACCGGCATCGTGGCCGAGTGTCAGGACGACCGCTCCCAGCACCGCAACAAGGCGCGCGCCTTGCAGGTGCTGGCAGCACGCATCCAAGCGAGTGAACGCGCACAACGCAGCGCCGCCGAAGCCGCGACGCGCAAAGGCCTGATCGGCAGTGGCGATCGCAGCGACCGTATTCGCACCTACAACTTTCCGCAAGGGCGTCTGACCGACCACCGCATCAACCTGACCCTGTACAAGCTGACCACCATCATGGAGGGACAGTTGGATGATGTCCTCGACGCCTTGTATCAGGCCCGTCAGGCCGAGAAACTCGAGGCCCTGGAAGTGGGGGGCCTGGCATGACCCAAGCGGTGTCAGAGGACAAGATAGCCCGAACGAGGATGGCGGCCGGAGCCGGCGTCTCCCCACCCAGGGCGGGTGCGCAGACATGACGCTGGACCAGGCTGTACAGCAAGCGGTCACGGGCGCTTCGGGTCTTGAGCGCCTGGACGCAGGCATGTTGCTGTTGTTCGCACTCGGCCGCGATCCGCACGAGCGGGCCTGGTTGCTGGCGCACGGAACCGATGAACTCCCGGCACCAGTCTTGCAGCATTTCCAGTCGCTGTGCGAACAACGGCGCAATGCCATGCCCCTGGCCTACCTGCTGGGTCGAACCGAGTTTTACGGTCTGCCGCTGTCCATCACGCCCCAGGTGCTGGACCCGCGTGACGATACCGAAACCCTGGTGGACTGGGCACTGTCGCTGATGCCTGTCCAGGCTGCGCTGGAGGTGGTCGACCTGGGCACCGGCAGTGGCGCGATCGCCCTGGCCTTGCAGCACGAACGCCCCGCCGCCCAGATCTGGGCGGTGGACCAGAGCCCCGAGGCCTTGGCCGTGGCGCAACGCAACGCTCAGGCCTTGCAGCTCACCCTGCGATGTTTACAGGGCAATTGGTTATCGACCATGCCTGCGGATCAGCGTTTTGACCTCATCGTGTCCAACCCGCCCTACCTTGCCGCCCATGACCCGCACCTGCCCGGTCTGCGCCACGAACCCCGGCAAGCCCTGGTCAGTGGCGAGGATGGGCTGGACGATATCCGGACCCTGATCCACCAGGCCCCCGCCCACCTGAAGCCGGGTGGCTGGTTGCTGCTGGAGCATGGGCACGATCAGTCGCAAGCCGTCCAGGCCTTGCTGCGGCAAGCCGGTTTTGACCAGGTCCAAAGCCGCCCCGACCTTGCGGGCATCTCCCGCTGCACCGGCGGGCTTTGGCCGGCCGTGAAATAATGATTGTTATTCGCAGGAGTAAGCCATGAGTGACGTGCAACAACGTATCGATGAACTGGTCAAAGGCAACGAGGTGCTGCTGTTCATGAAAGGCAGCGCCAGCTTCCCCATGTGCGGCTTTTCGGGCCGCGCCATACAGATTCTCAAAGCCTGCGGCGTGGATGCCAAACAGATCACCACCGTGAATGTGCTGGACGATGCCGAGATCCGTCAAGGCATCAAGGAATACAGCAACTGGCCCACCATCCCGCAGCTCTACGTCAAGGGCGAATTCATCGGTGGATCGGACATCATGATGGAGATGTACGAGTCGGGTGAATTGCTGCAAGTGCTGCAGGGCCACTGATTCTCGATCAGGGCTTCCAGCGCGCTTGCGCCGCCATCACGGCATTGGGATAAGCGGCCTGTCCCCGGCTGCCGTTGTAGCGTCCCAGGGCCATGAACAGATCCCCCGCTTCGCGGTCGAGGTAGTGGCGCAAGATCACGCAACCAAAGCGCACATTGGTGCGCAGATGGAACAGCCGACGTGGGTCGGCTTGAGCGAGTTCACGCATCCAAAAAGGCATGACCTGCATCAGGCCCAGGGCCCCCGCAGAACTCACCGCAAACTTGCGGAAATCACTTTCCACCTCGATCAGCCCCAGCACCAGCTCAGGCTCCAGACGCGATCGGGTGGCTTCGTACCAGACAGTTTCCAGCAGTTCGCGCTGCAGGCCTTGACTGCCCCACTCCTGTCGCCATTGCCCCACGGCGGCGCGGCGCAAGCGGCGCTCGAGCAAGGGTTGCATCCGCTGCACCCAGGCGTCGCGCATCCCGACGAGCTCGGTCCGCTGCAACGCTGCGCGGTGCACATCCTCCTCGGACACGGCCGCCGACAGCGCGGTACGCACGGCATCGGCGAGCGGTTCGGCACGTTGCGTGCCAGCGAGTGCCTGCAACGACAGACAGCAGGCCACCATCACCGCAGCGATGGCCTGCAGGGCCAGGTGCACGCTGGGTCCGATCAAAGCCCTAGCTTTTGACGCAGGAAGGCCAGCACCTCGGTGGCCGGCACCTGGGTGGCCTGAGACTCACGGCGGTGCTGGTATTCGAGTTGCCCCTCCTTGAGCCCGCGATCGGAGATGACCACGCGGTGCGGCACGCCAATGAGTTCCCAATCGGCAAACATCGCGCCCGGGCGTTCTCCACGGTCGTCGAGCATCACGTCCACGCCCAGAGCGACGAGTTGGTCGTGCAATTGCTCGGCGGCTTCGCGCACCGTCGGTTGGCGATCCATCCCAATCGGGCAGACCACCACGGTGAAGGGTGCAATGGCGTCCGGCCAGATGATGCCGCGTTCGTCGTGGTTCTGCTCGATGGCGGCGGCAGGTAAGCGGGTCACGCCAATGCCGTAACAGCCCATCTGCATCGGTTGCGGCTTGCCCGTTTCGTCCAGGAAGGTGGCGTTCATGGCTTGCGAGTACTTGGTGCCCAGGTAAAACACATGCCCCACCTCGATGCCACGCTCGATGGCCAACTCGCCTTGACCGTCGGGTGACCGATCGCCTGCCACCACGTTGCGCAAATCGGCGACCAGGGCCGGTTCGGGCAGGTCGCGTCCCCAGTTCACGCCACGAATGTGCATGTCCGGTTGGTTGGCGCCGCAGATCCAGTCCGCCATCACCGCCACCTCGCGGTCCGCCACGATGCGCACAGGCTGGCGCAAATTCAAGGGCCCCAGGTAGCCGGGCTTGCAACCGAAGTGCTCATCAATCTCGGCCACCGTGGCAAAGCGATAACCCCCTTCAAAACCGGGAAGCTTGCCGACCTTGACCTCGTTCATGTCGTGATCACCACGCAGCAGCAACAGCCACACCTGGGTCGCTTTCACCTGACCGTGTTCATCCCCCTGATCGGTGGCCAGTACCAGCGACTTGACAGTGCAGGACAAAGGCACACCCAACAAGTCGGCCACTTGTTCGCAGGTGCTTCGCCCGGGCGTGGGCACCGGGGTGCATGGCTGGGAGGCGGCTGCCCGAGGCTGGGTGGGCGCCAATGCCTCAGCCTTTTCGAGGTTGGCCGCGTAATTGCTGTTCGGGCAATAGACGATGGCGTCTTCGCCCGTGCTGGCAATCACCTGGAACTCTTCGCTCAAGTCGCCCCCGATGGCACCGCTGTCTGCTGCCACCGCGCGGTAACGCAACCCGAAGCGATCGAAGATCTTGCGGTAGGCCAGCGCCATGTTCTGGTAGCTGCGCTGCGCCCCCTCGGGATCGCGATCAAAGCTGTACGCGTCTTTCATGATGAATTCGCGTCCACGCATCAGACCAAAGCGCGGGCGACGCTCATCACGGAATTTGGTCTGGATCTGGTAGAAATTTTTGGGCAGCTGTTTGTAGCTTCGCAATTCCTGACGGGCAATGTCGGTCACCACCTCCTCGCTGGTCGGCTGGATGACAAAGTCACGGTCATGTCGATCGCGAATGCGCAGCAACTCCGGTCCCATCTTGGCAAACCGGCCTGTCTCCTGCCACAGCTCAGCAGGCTGCACCACCGGCATCGTGAGTTCGATGGCACCGGCACGGTCCATTTCCTCACGCACGATGGCTTCAACCTTGCGGATCACCCGCAGACCCATAGGCATATAGTTGTAAATGCCGGCACCCAATTTTTTGATCATGCCGGCGCGAATCATCAGCTGATGGCTGACCACCTCGGCATCGGCGGGGGCTTCCTTGAGCGTAGAGACGAGAAACTGGGAGGCTTTCATATCGGTTGGGCTGCGAACAGACCTCTTGTCAGTGCATCAGGTCTGTGCATAATGGTCTCAGTTTAAAAATTTGAGGTTCGATTATGCTTGACCGGGACGGGTTCAGACCCAACGTCGGCATCATCCTGCTCAACCAGAAAAACCAGGTGTTCTGGGGCAAGCGCATCCGCACCCACAGCTGGCAGTTTCCGCAAGGCGGCATCGACCGTGGCGAAAGCCCCGAGCAGGCCATGTTTCGTGAACTGCATGAAGAGGTGGGTCTACAGCCGGATCATGTGCGCATCGTGGCCCGCACCCGCGACTGGTTGCGCTATGAGGTGCCTGATCGCTACATCCGGCGCGATGCGCGTGGTCACTACAAGGGCCAGAAACAAATCTGGTATTTGCTCCAGTTGGTCAAACCCGACTGGAACCTGAACCTGCGTGCCACCGACCATCCCGAGTTCGACGCCTGGCGCTGGAACGACTACTGGGTGCCGCTGGACGTGGTGGTGGAGTTCAAGCGCGGCGTCTATGAAATGGCCTTGAGTGAATTGGCGCGTTTTCTGCCGCGCCAGGATGCCCGCAACCGCTACTTGCGCTCAGGCGGACCCCGCCACCGCGACTCGCCAGACCTGGTGCCGGGGCAACCCGCTGACCTGGAATTGCCCCCTGGGGCCAGCTTTGATCCAGACCCGCAACAGCACTGGCGGGGTTGACAACTTCGTAGGGTGCTGAGGTTGTTGACGCTGGGGCAACGCCTGACCGGGTCAGCGCGTCACCACCAGGTTGTCCCGGTGCACGATTTCGGGCTCAGCCACATAGCCCAGCAAACGCTCGATATCGGTGGATGCCTTGCGGCACAGCAAACGTGCCTCGGCGCTGGCGTAGTTGGCCAGCCCCCGGGCAATCTCCTGCCCTTGCTCGTCGCGCACGGCAATGACATCGCCGCGTGAGAAGTCGCCTTCGACTGACACCATGCCGATTGGCAACAGACTCTTGCCCTCATCACGCAATTTGACGACCGCACCCGCATCAATCTGCACCGAGCCGCGCAGTTGCAGATGATCGGCCATCCATTGCTTGCGAGCCTGTTGCTTGTGCGTGGGTGCCACCAACAAGGTGCCGATGGATTCACCGCGGCTGAGTCGCAACAGCACATCCGGCTCACGCCCCCAGGCAATCACCGTGGACGCGCCCGAACCCGCAGCCCGCTTGGCAGCCAGGATCTTGGTGATCATGCCGCCTTTGCCCCAACTGCTGCCGGTTCCACCCGCCATGGCCTCCAGGGCGGCATCACCCGCGCGCGCTTCGTGCACAAACTGGGCATCCGGGTCGCGACGCGGGTCGGCGGTGTACAAACCCTTTTGGTCGGTCAGGATGATGAGCGCATCGGCCTCCACCAGGTTGGCCACCAGCGCACCCAGGGTGTCGTTGTCGCCAAACTTGATTTCGTCGTTGACCACGGTGTCGTTTTCGTTGATCACGGGCAGCACGCCGTGCTGCAACAAGGTCAGCAAGGTCGAACGAGCGTTGAGATACCGTTCGCGGTCGGCAAGGTCGGCGTGTGTGAGCAGCACCTGCGCACTGCCCAAACCATGGAGGCGCAACTGCGTCTCGTACATCTGCGCCAGCCCCATTTGCCCCACGGCGGCAGCGGCTTGAAGCTCGTGGATTTCGCTGGGACGGCTGCTCCAGCCCAACCGCTTCATGCCTTCGGCCACGGCCCCACTGGAGACCATGATGACTTCGCGCGCAGGACCTTGGCCTTCACCACGCACCAGCAAGGCCATTTGCCGGCACCACTCGCCAATGGCGTGCTCGTCCAGCCCACGGCCTTCGTTGGTCACCAGGCTCGAGCCCACCTTGATCACCAGGCGGCGGGCTTCTTGCAACAGGGAGGCGCTCATGCGGTCAGAACCAATGGTGGGTGTAGAACAAGTCAGCGATCAGCAAATCGTGGATCCACCTCAACCGGGGGTTGGGTGTCTTCCTGCTGCTGGCGCAAATGCTGGTACACCGCCTGCGTGAGCGACTCACACCCTTCGTGGGTCAGTGCCGAGATTTCAAACACCTGCCCTTTGTAGCGCAGACGTCGCACAATGTCTTTCACACGGCTGGTGCGTTCTTCAGCAGGGACCATATCGAGCTTGTTGAGGACCAGCCAACGGGGCTTGGCATACAACTCGTCGTCGAATTTTTTCAGTTCGGCCACGATGGCCTTGGCTTGCACCACGGGGTCTACCGTATCGTCAAACGGCGCCATGTCGACCAGGTGCAAAAGCAATCGGGTGCGCTGCAAATGTCGCAGGAATTGATGCCCCAGTCCGGCTCCCTCCGACGCGCCTTCGATCAGGCCCGGCACGTCGGCCACCACAAAGCTCTGGCTCGGCCCGACACGCACCACGCCCAGGTTCGGATGCAAGGTGGTGAAGGGGTAGTCTGCAATCTTGGGGCGGGCGTTGGAAATGGCTGAGATCAGGGTGGACTTGCCCGCATTGGGCATGCCGAGCAACCCCACATCGGCCAGCACCTTGAGTTCGAGCTTGACGTGCCGACGCTCTCCCAGGTGTCCGGGTGTGCGCTGACGCGGTGCACGGTTGATGGCGCTCTTGAAGCGCATGTTGCCAAAGCCGCCGTCACCGCCCTTGGCCAGCATGACACGCTCGCCTGGCGCCAGCAGTTCGCACAGCACCTGATCGGTTTCGGTGTCGATGACGATGGTGCCCACCGGCATGCGCAACACGATGTCGTCGCCCGCAGCACCAAACATGTCAGAGCCCATGCCGTGCTGGCCGCGCTTGGCCTCATGGCGGCGTGCGTAACGGAAGTCCACCAGGGTGTTCAGGCTGGGATCGGCCACGGCGAATACATGCCCGCCTCTGCCACCATCGCCTCCGTTGGGGCCACCGAACTCTTTGTATTTTTCGTGACGGAACGAGACGCAGCCGTTCCCACCATCGCCCGCGGCGATGTCGATTTCAGCTTCGTCGACGAATTTCATCCGAGTATCTTAAGGGAGGGCCCTGCAATGACCGAGGCTTAAAGCACAAAGCCCCGACCTGCGGGGCTTTGTGAACGCTGGGTCAGTCTGATCGGGTGGGTCAGGCTGCTGGCGTGATATGGACCGTTTGCTTGTTCAAAGCACCCTTGACGCCGAAGGTGACGTGGCCGTCCACCAACGCAAACAAGGTGTGGTCTTTGCCCACGCCGACATTGGTGCCCGCATGGAAACGGGTGCCACGCTGACGCACGATGATGGAGCCAGCACTCACCAGCTCGCCACCGAAGGCCTTCACACCCAGCATCTTGGGCTTGGAATCTCGCCCGTTTCGCGTAGAGCCGCCGCCTTTTTTCTGTGCCATGTCTGTTTCTCCTGAATCAGGCCTGGATCGAGGCGATTTGCAGTTCGGTGAACTGCTGACGATGCCCCTGGCGTTTCTGATAGTGCTTGCGACGACGCATCTTGAAGATGCGCACTTTGTCGTGCTTGCCGTGAGCCACCACGGTGGCTTTCACCGATGCACCGGACACCAGGGGGGTCCCGACCTTGAGCTCGGCGCCGTTGCCAACGGCGAGCACCTGGTCGATGACGATTTCCTGGCCAACGTCCGCAGCAATCTGTTCTACTTTAATTTTTTCGCCAGCAGCAACACGATATTGTTTGCCGCCGGTTTTTATGACCGCGTACATGAGGACCTCTGAATCAAAATGACTTGAAGTTCTGGGGAAGGATTTCCGCAGAGCCTGAGATTCTAGCACGGCCAAGGCCACCCCCACCTATAATGCTGGACGCTTTTCCCTGGACGCCCTCGCATCTTGAGCACCCCCACCCACACCGCTGCTTCCGCCCTGGCGCTCATCGCCCCTGACATGGCCGAGGTGGACCGTGTGATTGCCCGGCGCCTCGACTCAGGGGTGCCGCTGGTGGCTGAGGTGTCCAGTTACATCATTTCAGCCGGTGGCAAACGCCTGCGCCCCGCCCTGTTGCTGCTGATGGCCGGGGCCTTGGGCAGCACCAACCCCTTCCGTCACCAGCTTGCCGCGGTGGTCGAGTTCATCCACACCGCCACCCTGCTGCACGACGACGTGGTCGACGATTCGACGCTTCGGCGTGGTCGCGCCACCGCCAACGTCTCGTTCGGCAACCCGGCCAGCGTGCTGGTGGGCGACTTCCTGTACTCCCGCGCTTTCCAGATGATGGTGGAATGTGGCGAACCTCGGGTCATGGAAATCCTGGCCGACGCCACCAATGTCATCGCCGAGGGCGAGGTGTTGCAGTTGATGAACATGCACGACGCCACCCTCACCGAGGAAGGCTATCTGCGTGTGATCCGCTCCAAAACAGCCAAGCTTTTCGAAGCTAGTGCGCGCTTACCCTCAGTGATCGATCGATCGGCGGCGGAGGTTGAGGCTGCTTGCGCGAGCTACGGACAGGCCCTGGGCACCGCCTTCCAGGTGATCGATGATGTCCTGGACTACGAGGGCGACGCTGCCGAACTGGGCAAAAACCTAGGGGACGATTTGCGCGAGGGCAAAACCACTTTGCCGCTCATCATCGCGATGCAACGCGCAACCGCTGACCAACAGGCCCTCATTCGCCGCGCGATAGAAGAAGGGGACGCCAGCGAATTACCGGCCCTGATCGAAGTCGTTCGACAGACCGGCGCCATGGAGTCCACCCGCGCTGCTGCCAGCCAGGAGGCGCAACGGGCGATGCAGGCGCTGGAGGTGCTGCCACCGTCCAGCTACCGCGACGCGCTGTGGGCACTGGCCGCGCAATTGCTCGATCGTCGCTCCTGAGGACACCCCGGTCGTCTTGCGCTGGGGACCTGTCGATGAGACGGCCAGAGGTCGCCCCGAGCAGCACTCAGCGGGAAGCAGCGTCAACCGGCGGGCGGGAACGCCGCCAGGCCCAGGTGATCACTGGCCAGATCAGAATCAACAGGGTCCCGGCAGCCAGCCACATGGCAATCGGACGGGTGAAGAAGACCAACGGATCGCCATCGGACTTGATCATGGAGGTCACAAAGTTTTCCTCCATCATCGTGCCCAAGACCACCCCCAGGATGGCCGGCGCCAACACCAGGGTGATGGGGCGATAGGGGTAGTTGTCGGCCAGGACCAGGGATGCGGACAACGTGGTCAGTGCGCGAATCAGGGTACGACGAATCATGGGTGCTCTTCGATATCTGGTGTGGTGCGCAGACATCCTAGTCTGGCTCGGCTCGCTGTAGCGTTGCTCCGACAAGCCGGGGTAAGGGGAGGGGCGTGAGCTCCCTGTGGTTGCCACTCTGGACAACTGCCACGGACAGCGATGAGACCTCGCCCAATCGCTGATTTTTTGACAGGTGCCTGAGGCAGACAAACTCGCAGAGGCACCGAGAGTAAAACTTTAAGCATTAATTTTCAGGGCATGAAACTTGCATTTCTGATGTCAGCCACTGCCATGAACGTCATCAATACCAATATTCGGGCTCAATTTGCTCAGGCTGCGCTCTCGATGGTCGAGCGCCGGCAAAGTGTTGCCATGGAGCGCCTGTCCACCGGCAAGCGCATCAATTCGGCTCGCGACGATGCGGCAGGCTTGGCCATTGCCGCTCGCATGAGCGAGTTGATTCGTGGCACACACCAGGCCATCCAGAATGCCAACAACGGCATTGGCATGATTCAAACGGCTGAAAGCGCGGCGGGTCAGATTGGGGACCGGCTGCAGCGCATGCGAGAGTTGGCGGTACAAGCCGCCAACGGCACCTACTCTGACGGACAGCGCCGTGCGATGGACCTGGAGTACCAGCAACTCAAGCAGGACATTGCCGCGGTCAGCCGCAACACACGATGGAATGGCATGAGCCTGATGGATGCCAAAGCAGGCACCTTGATCACGCCCAAGGCCCTGTACAAGGCGGTGTCGGCGGGTCAGTGGGTGCAGCAGTATGGTGGGCAGACGGCGTTGACGGGGCAGTTGTATGACACCAGCACATCACCTTCTACTGCCAACAGCGTGGCGTTGGTTGCGTCTGCGGTCAATTTTTCTCATAAGGGAAAAATCACTATCGATCTCACCGGGGCAACTCCAAGAGCCAGCTTTGTGAGCTCCGATGGCAGTGTTGAATCTTTTGGATCTATCAGTGTCGACTTTGACCAAGACAGCATTGAGTTGGGCAAGATTGAGGGGCTGATGGATGGCGATCTGACCTTGACCGCACCGGCTTCGTCACTCAATGAAGACAAACGCATTGACGTAACCATTGACAGTTCAGCAGAGCTAGGCGTAATTGGCAACAAAGATCTCAACCTCAACGGCGTTGACATTGGCATTGATTCTGATGATGTTCTCGACACAGTGTCTCTGGCAGGTAATGCAGCAGCCAGCGCTATCACCAAAGCCGCACAAATTAACCGATTCAGCGCGCAAACCGGCGTGACCGCGGTTGTCAACCGCAACCTCATGGGAGGTCGCGCCATGACTCAAGGGGGTGCAATGACCGGCACACTCCATATCAACGGTTATTTGACGGCTGAGATCACCACATCTGCGACTGACAGCACCCTCACCAGTCAAAACGTCATCAAGGCAATCAATGCCTTGACTGAGCGCACGGGGGTCAAAGCCATCGATACCCGTTTGATTGATGGCGGTATCACCCTGGTGGCTGAGGATGGTCGCAACATCGATGTGGAATTGTTCTCCAGCAACAACGCGCAATTCGGCGCCCTCATCGGCGTCAATCAAGGCGTACAGACTGGCACATATTCACTGGCGGTACAGGCGGGAAAAGGACTGAAGGTAGCCTCGACACTGGAAGGAAATTTACAGCACTCCGGTCTGATGATGGGCAACTATACGGCTGCCAATGTCTCCAGCGTGGTGACCAGCGAACGGGCTATCGTGTCTGAGGCTAAAGATGTGCAATATCTCCACGAAGGCGATCTGCTCATCAATGGTGTTGCCATTCCCGCCGCCAAAGCGAGCGACGATACTGTCTCCAACTCATCCACGGTCACGAGTTCACAAGCAGCCAGCGGGCTTGCTCTGGCTGCAGCAGTCAATGCCGTCAAAGACAAAACCGGCGTCACTGCCCTGGTTCAGCCCGTTTTAATCAACGGCACCAGAATGACGAATGATTTTAATTTTGAAGATTTAAAAAGCGACCCCGACCCCGCGAATATCAACCCGCTCTACATCAACGGCACTTCCATTTTCAATGCAACCCAAATTAACTGGTCCTCGGCTTCAGAAAAAAAACAACAATTGATTTCACTGATCAACGCGAAAAGCGGAATAACCGGCGTAGATGCCATTGACAATGGCACCGATGGCATCAGCTTGAAAGCGAGAGATGGTCGTAATGTTTCTGTGTGGTACGAAAGAATTCGCGACTCAAACGACCATGAACTCAGTGGATCAGAGTTTGGCCTGGCTTACCAGCCCACCTCTGCCGAAAATCCGTCCGACCTGCCTGGCATCTCAAGCAGTGCCGTGACAACCGACAGACAACTGGGTGCGACTTTCTACGCTGGTGTGGTCCTTCAATCTTCACGCGACATCGCCATCAAATCTGGTCCTCAATCCACGGTGGAAGGGCAAATTGATTCAATATTGAAGGTTGAGCCCTGGGCTGGAGTAGCTGACGGCGATTACGTGATGAGGGGGGCGAGTGGTGCATTCGTGCGGATTCGTGTCATCGACAATGCGCCTATCTTGTTGGATGGAGGGGAAACTTTTCTCGAAGGTGAGACTCTGACCTCAGAAAGCCCTCATGATTTTTCAGCCACAGTTGAAAGCATCACCCCCACCTACAGCCGCTTCGCTGCCTTAGGCTTCACCGAAACCGATACCTCTGTCATCTCCAGCATCCAGGCCGAGCACTACCAACCCCCTGCCGTGAGCCGCCTGGACTTTCAGGTGGGCAACCGGGTCGGCGAAAAGATCAGCATCGACATGCCTGATTTCGGCGCCCAAGGATCGATCACCCATCTCGTGACCTGGGATGTCGACCAGACCTACCTGCCCCCGGAGCCAGCCCCTGGCACCGCTGCGGGGTCTCATGTCATTTCGCTGCGCAATGGACTGGGGCGCACCACCCTGGGCCAGGACATCGATGCGGTCACCACCACCATCCCGGTGCGATCCACCGAGGGGTTCCCCTCAACCGGGACGGTCTATATCGACAACGAATTGATCACCTACACCGGGCTCACCGCCAACAGCCTGACCGGCGTGACCCGGGGCGCGATGAACACCACAGCGCAGACCCACCGAGGGGATGCGATTGTGCGCAAGAGTAGCGAGGCTTTGCTGAGCAACCTCTACATTGCCGACCCGCTGGCACCGCCTCTGCAAGTGGGGCTCACCGTCGAGCCGCCGCCCAGTCACCTGCTCGATCAAATCACCGCCAGCAATGTCTTGCTGAGCCTGGATGCTGCGCTTTACCAAGTGAACCAGGCCCGCTCCGACATGGGCGCCGTGATCAACCGTCTCGAGTACAGCGTGAGCAATCTGTACGACACCTACACCAACATGTCGGCGTCGCGCAGCAAAATCGAGGACGCCGACTACGCGGCCGAAAGCAGCGACATGGCGCGCGCGCAAATCATCCAGCAGGCGGCCACCGCCATCCTGGCACAGGCCAATACCAACCAACAAACGGTGCTCAAACTGCTGCAGTGATGGGCGCCCACGCATGGTAATCCACCGTGGCAGTGAAGATGTC